>Ga0208640_1001013_pt1 | contig 11601 bp, 9 predicted proteins | sample ETNtaG_23_FD_185774 | JGI IMG/M metagenome (GOLD analysis project Ga0208640, IMG submission 185774) | Marine microbial and viral communities from oxygen minimum zone, Eastern Pacific Ocean - ETNP201310SV72 (SPAdes) (version 2) | ecosystem: Environmental > Aquatic > Marine > Oceanic ... | reverse complement strand
TTAAGAAAGGTGACAGTATCGGCGTCAAGGTCGCTCGCAAAGTCCGCAGGAATGACAAAGTGTTCAAATTGGTCGATTGAAACTCGACCCGACCAGAGCAGGCCGATAAGACGCCTCTGGCTCAAATAAAGGAGAATAAAATGAAGAGAAAGATTTTAGTATTAATTATTTCTTGTTTAATGACTTTTATTCAGTCTCAATCGACACAATGGAACAGCAAAGCACTTCAAAGACTCATGCATCAATGGGATGTAAAACTTGAGAAAATGGAACTTCACTTGCAGGCATCAATGCGACGCGCAGGAATTGATATGTGGATAATTATGTCGCGCGAGTTCAATGTTGACCCAATATTACAAATGTTTGGTGATTATGGTATTTCTGGATGGTATGGGCACCGTAATGCTTATATATTTTTCGATCTCGGTAATAATCAACCACTAGAACGTACTTTACTTGGTACTCACCAGAGTGGGCGCATGCGCGATTTTTTCCCGACCATTATAAGTTATGGTCAAGAGGGTCTAAAACCACATTTGGCTAATTTTATTAATGAGAGAAATCCTAAAAAAATTGCCATCAACCGCTCACGAACAGTTTCAATGGCCGATGGTATCACTGTAGAAATGCTTGCTTTCCTAGAAGACGCAATTGGGCCAGTTTATTCATCACGATTGATTTCATCTCAGGATCTTATTTTTGACTATATTAGTCATCGTACCATTGCTGAGCTAGAGATCGAAACTGAAGCCAGTCAACGTACTTGGTACATATTGAAACGTGCTTTTTCTAATGAAGTCGTGACTCCAGGTAAGACCAGATTAATGGATATTTACGGCTTTATCTTGCAGGAATGGCAAAACCAGGATTTAGAGTTCAATTTTGCACCTGGCATCACAATTTATCGTAGAGGTGTCAAAGGTGGCATCGATGACACAGAAAATCCACTAGTAATAGCTGGTGACATTTTACATGTTGATTTTGGTGTTAGACTTATGGGCCTAGTGACTGATCAGCAACACGTTGCATATGTGTTACATCCCAATGAAACTGAACCACCTGCTGGTTTAAAAGCACTATTTAAAAAATCTGTTATTGTTGGTAATATATATGCTGAGGAACTTAAAGCTGGGCAAATAGGAACTAAGGTTAAAAACATTATTGAAAAGCGTGCTGAAAAACAGGGAATACAAGCGTCTATCTACGGTCATACTCAAGGTAATTGGGTTCATGGTGCAGGCGCTCGAACAGTATTTGATTGGCCAGATCGTTACGGAGACTTTGCCCGAGAACCGATTAGAACTCACGAATTCTGGTCAATTGAGTACAGCGTTCAAGGTAAAGTTCCAGAATGGGACAACCAGTTAGTTCGTATACCTAGGGAAGAAGATGCGGTTATTAAATCAGATGGAAGTAGGGCGCGATTTCTTGTTGGGCCTCAAGAGAAATTTTGGCTTATTCAATCAAAGTCTAATTTATCAGATAATGGAAGAATGTAATAGTGGCTGTGATGACTAATTAAATGAAACGCCTCTGGGCCACTTGTTTTTTCTAATATAAATTTAATTCATTCGCGGGCGTCGTATAATGGCTATTACCCCAGCTTCCCAAGCTGGAGACGTGAGTTCGATTCTCATCGCCTGCTCAAAATATCCTATGAAGCATAAAACTCAACTATCTTTCTTTATAATATCATCGATTTTGCTCATTTGTTCTTGTGCGATATTTATACCAGGCTATAGTGAATATTCATCGGCTAAAAAATATTATCAAATTGGTGATTATGATTCTGCCGTTCATGCTGTATCAAGATCCCTTCAGATAAAAGCAGATAATCAAAAAGGGATATCTTTGCTTGAAATAGCTTATCCTCTGGCTGTAACACGTCATCAATCAAATATCGATAAACTTAAGACCCTTGAGGACGCTTCAAAATGGCCTGATTTGGTTTATAAATATGAAGCACTCGAGAGTTTGGGAAATCAAGTTGAATTGCTTAAATCCATTCTTAAAATTCAAATGAATTATAATCTGACTTTAGCAATTGGAGATTATTCTGATGAACTAAAAAAATCCAGGCCATTAGCTGCAGATTATCATTATACCATGGGAATGAAATATCGAGATGATATCTCAAAGAAAAGTCAGAAAGAAGCAGCAATCAATTTCAAATTGGCGCAAAAATTTGTCGCTAACTATAAGAATGCTCAAGAATTGTATGAAGAAACAAGAGCAGCCGCTACCATTACGCTATTGATACGCCCGTTTAACGGGAATATTAATTTAACAAGTTTTATTCGAAATCAAATGATGATGAAGCAAACCACTGCTTCAAAAGAATTTTTACGGATTATTACACGCGAGCAGTTAAGGACAATTCTTAATGAGCAAGGATTAGTACAGGCTGGAATTTCAGAAAACAATTATATCAAAATTGGGCAGCTCTCCGGAGCTGATCATATATTAAGCGCTACTATAGTCACTACACATAGGCCCGTGGAAAAAATTTCGGAAGAACAAATTAAACAGAAAAAAGAAGTTGTTATAAGTAAAGAAAAATATGTGGATTCTACAGGTGTCGAAAAAACAAAAAAGATTAAAGGGGAAGTGAAAGCAACTGTAAATTATTATAAAAAAAGTACCGGAGCAACTCTGAACATATCTTATCAAATTACTGACATAAACAACGGTGAAACTATTTTTACTGGAAATCTAAGTGGAAAAGAAAACTTTTTCTACGAATGGGCTACCTATGATGGAGATAAACGTGCTTTAAGTGATAGGTACAAAAGGTTGGTAAATCGCAAGGAAATATTTGCGCCATCGATTGATAATCTAACCATGAAGATCGCTAAATCGATTTCAGCTAAATTTCAACGTAAGGTTGCCAATCATTATTCAAATTGAAAAGCGATAAATCGTTAAAACCGCATAAATAAAGGAAAGCTGATGTCTATTGATCGTAGAAAGTTTATAAAAAATATGGGTTTAGGATTAGCCTCGATGAGCTTAAATGCAAAAAGTTTATCTATAATTCCTGGCGAATCTGAATCACTATTGGTTAAAGATCGAAAACAACCAAAACCTGCACCCAAAGGTTATGATAGGCTTCCCCTGTCATGGTATTATTTCAGAGTTCGAAATTTAAAAAATCAACTTGAACAAAAAAAAGTAGATGCTATTCTACTTGAAAGTGATGTCAATAAAGTTTATTTCTCTGGATGTTTTAGAGGTAGTGGCGAAAGAACGACTTGGGTCTTATTTCCATTAAATGAAAAAGATACTGCCTATTGGTATTCACCTGGAATTGATAGAGACTTAATTGACTCTTGGTGGGCCACAGATAATAAGTATTATTTTTGTTATCCTCACGGTGAAGGTGGTTATCCAAATAAAGGTAAGGTTATAGCAGGAAGACAAGTGGATTTGTTTGAATGGTTACTAATTCACTTAAAAGATAAAGGTTTGTCAGGCAAAGTGATTGCTACTGATATGAATTTGTCAAATAGCCAATTAAAACAAATAGGTAAAGAACTTCCTAAAACAGAGTTTATAAATATCAATAGTATTTGTGAAAAAATGAGAATTATTAAAACTAAAGATGAAATCGCTTTGACCCAACGGGCCTATCGTTATTTTGATAAAATCCATGCTTTTGCTAGAGATTATATTCTAGAACATGGAACAAATACTAATGATTTTGAAATAGGTCAGGCTTTAAAGGCATATGGAATAAATCTATTGATGAAGGATCTTTTTTATGATGGGAAACCTCATAATGCTGTCGGAATAGAAGTCACTTCAGAATATGTAAGAGCTGGCGTTTCAACTGGGTATCCACATCCAAATCAACTATTTTATAATCCTGTCAAAAAAGGTCAACCAGTATATGTTAATACAGATATAAAAATAGGTGGTTGTGGAGGTGAAGCTTATAGAAATTATCAAATTTATCCTGTTTCAAAAAACCAGGATAAAATGTGGTCAATTGTTTCAGAAACAATTCAAATCATGGTTGAAGAAACAAAGCCAGGTGCATTGTGCTCAGATATCGCTTACAAAGTTCATAAGCATCAAGTTGATAATGGAATGCAAGATTATATATATCATAGGCCTGGGCACGGGACTGGCCTGAATTTTGAAGGCCACCAGGCGCCTTACTTATCTCTTGGTGATCACACTCCAATACAAGAAGGGATGATGTTTAGTGTTGAGCCAGGTCTTTATGACTCAAAAAGAGGTATAGGTGTAAATCCTAGTGATAATTTATTGGTAACTAAAAATGGTTCAGTACTTATGACTCGAGTTCCTTTTTCAAAAGAATGGAGTTATTTAAAAATTTGAAACATCTATTAATTATTATTTCTTTTAAAATGAAACGCCTCTGGCTCAAATAAAGGAGGGAATCTGAATGCATTAGGGGATGATTTGGTGATTGATCCTGTGTCGGGAAATGCTGATTTGCATATTCGAAATGTAGAGGTGTACCCTATTTAACGAATAAATCACAGTATCGTTATCTTTCAATAGCATTGATAGTTTTCTCATTTTAACGATTATTGAAATTCAAACTTATTGAAGTAAATGATAACAAAAACTAACCCCTCATTTAATTGAATCACATAATAATTTTAATCCAACCAGTATTATATTCAAGGTTATAATGAGCTGGTTACAAAAGAATTACAATGTGGCGCTTTCCAATCCTATCATCCTAAGTGTCCTGATCATTTTGGGAGCTGTTATTGCAGCAAAGATTACGGATATGATCTTTACAAGGATATTTAAACGGATAGTAAATAAAACCCAAACAAATTTCGATGATCGAATTCTTCATCTGTTACATCGTCCCATTTTTTATTCTATTTTATTTATTGGATTCTCGGTTGCGGTAAAAACGGCAGAACTCCCGAATTATATTGATTATGCCCTAGTCGGTATTTTCAAAACAAGCACCATTTTGATTTGGTTGTTTGTGGTGATGAAAGTTCTGATACTCTCTATGGAATGGGCATCGCAAAAAACATCTAATCCACTTCTGCAGCAAAAGACGCTTCCTCTTTTTAATAATCTCGGGAAAATTGCCATTGGCTTGTTTGGTATTTATTTCATTTTCTTAAGTTGGGATATCAATATTAATGGCATTCTGGCTTCGGCGGGTGTGTTGGGTGTGGTGCTGGGTTTGGCTGCGAAAGATACAGTTGCCAACTTCTTTGCAGGAATTTTTCTCATGGCTGACTCACCCTTTAAAGAAGGTGATTATATTTTGTTAGATACAGGTGAACGAGGTTATGTGAAACAAATGGGAATTCGTTCCACACGGTTTATGACCCGGGATGATATTGAAATTACCATTCCCAATTCTGTGATAGCAGCATCCAAAATCGTAAATGAAAGTGGGGGGCCGGGTGAGACAGAACGGGTGCGAATCACACTCCATGTAGCCTATGAATCAGATATTGATGATGTAAAAGCATTACTTATTTCAATAGCATTGAGGAATGAAAATGTATTAAAAGCTCCGGAACCCCGTGTCCGATTTCGGGAATTTGGCGATCATGGACTCAAACTCCAACTGCTTTTCTGGATCCATAAACCAGAGATTCGCGGTCGAACTGTGGACGCGGTAAATACGGAGATATATAAACAATTTTCCCAAAATAATATTTCCATTCCCTATCCAACCATGAAGGTGATCTTACCCAGAGAGGGTACAATTCTTGATCCTTAAGTTTGTTGTTCTTGCTATATATTTTTTAATTCTGCTTGGCATTGGATTTTTTGCATCCAAACGCGTTTCCAATATTACAGATTATTATGTAGGTGGAAAAAAGCTTAACTACTGGATCGCTGCCCTATCTGCCAGATCTACAGGAGAATCAGGATGGCTGCTTATTGGTGTTACAGGCATGGGAGCCCTTATAGGGATCAGCGCATTATGGATTGTGGTGGGAGAAGTGCTCGGGGTTTGGCTATCCTGGCAATTCATGGCAAAAAAATTCAAGCGAATGACCGATGAATATGATTCTATAACCATTCCTGATTTTCTGGTAAGTCATTTTAAATCCACCACCCATACGATTCGGATTATCGCTGCCACGGCACTCTCTCTTTTTGTAATTATCTACGTGAGCGCTCAGATTGATATTACGGGTAAAACATTTGAATCTTTTTTAGGCCTTAATTACTATACTGGAATTGGAATCGGTTTTGGAATTGTTATTATGTACATTTTTTCTGGTGGATTTCTCGCAGTAGCATGGTCTGACTTTTTCCAGGGATCCCTCATGTTTGTGGGGCTTTTGCTTCTACCTGTGGTTACTTATTTCAGTCTTTCCGGCGACACATCCATAGTTGACGGTTTGCGGTCCATAGATCCTGCCTTATTAAATATATGGGGAGTGGGTGGATTAACACTTATGAACGGTGTAGCCATCCTTGGTCTTTTATCTATCGGAATCGGATTTATGGGCTCGCCCCAGGTGTATGTTCGCTTCATTTCGATTAGAGATGAAGCTGAGATCGAAAAAGGAAAGTGGGTTGCGCTTTTTTATACACTGCTTACCGACACAGCCGCTGTCATGATTGGAATCTTGGGGCGATATATGCTCACCCAAGCAGGGGATAATCCTGAATTGATCTTGGGCAATGCAGCCGAAAATGTCCTTGCTCTCGTGTTGGGACAAGTCATGCCTACCTTAATTATTGGGATTTATATTGCTGCTGTTTTGTCGGCGGTCATGTCCACGGTGGATTCACTTTTAGTTGTAGCTTCCAGTGCTGTCACCCGTGATTTTTATCAACAAATATTTCATCCAAATGTGGATGAGCAACGGCTTATGGGATTATCAAAAAAGGTGACTCTGGCGCTTGCAATTCTCGCTTTAATCGTGGCATTATGTGTATCTGTTTTATCACCAACCCGAACCGTTTTTTGGTTTGTAATTTTCGGTTGGTCCGGAATTGCTGCAACATTTTGCCCTGTGATAATTTTGTCTATTTTTTGGAAAAATTATACCGAAAAAGGTGCAATTGCCTCAATGATTACAGGGTTTCTTTGCATACCATTTTTCAAATTTGTGGTTCCCGGTTTTTCATCTTTTGAACCTTATATAATTAAATTAGATGTAATGCTACCATCGGTTTTGTTTGCAATGATTACAGGGTGGGTCACCAGCGGGGCTTTAAAAAAATAACTTTTCTCATCATAAAACTAATTGTGCAGATATCTTTTCCAGTTTAATCCTGATTCATACGAATTGATTTATGTAAATTGTATGAAGTAAATGAAAAGATGAAGGAGGATCAATGGCTTTGCTTGCCCAAACAGAAATCCAATCTACTGTAGACAAGCTGGACGGCTGGACATATTCTGATAATGCCATTCATAAAACGACCACTTTTGATTCCTATATGGATGGGATAGGGTTTGTTAATCAACTTTTGGGAGATGCAGAAGCAATAAATCATCATCCAGATCTAACCTCTAACCGTTGGATGGCGTCAAGTTCGTGTTACATTTACTTTTCATGACCAGGGCGGTGTGACGGATCAATGTATAGCAATGGCTAAGGCCGTTCATTCAATTTTATAATAAAAACGAGTTTATTCCATGAAAAAGATTTTATTTAACTGTTTATTCCTTTTTTCTTTTTTAACCAGTCAGAATGTCACGTCTGCCGTGAAAGCTACTTCTAATCCTCTCATAGATGGGGATGTTTTGAACGATTTGGCATGGAACGATGTTCCTGCAGTAACAACTTTTATTCAAAAAACACCTGACGAGGGTGACAGTGTATCTGAAAACACGGTGGTGAAGGTTATGTATTCAGATAAAATATTTTATGTGTCGGTGGTATGCTATGACTCAAAGCCCAATGAAATTGTTATTTCTGATACACGCAGGGATTCGCCACTCAATAATTCAGACAGTTTTTCCTTCATTATAGACACCTTTCAAGATTATCAGACAGGGTACCTATTTGGGACAAATCCAGCCGGAATAGAATATGATGCCCAGATCACCGGTGGTGGCGAAGGGGGTAGTATGATGCGGCGATTCAGCATGGGCACCGGTGGGGGATTCAATGTGAATTGGGATGCAGTTTGGGAAGTGAAATCTCAAAGAGGTGATTTCGGCTGGAGTGCAGAATTTGCCATCCCATTTAAAACACTTCGCTATGAAAAAGATAAGGATCAATCCTGGGGCATTAATTTTGAACGGGTGATTGCACGTAAAAAAGAAGAAGCGCATTGGTCCCCTATTTCAAGACAGCATACAATGAACCGTTTGGTTTCAGCTGGAATATTGACCAACATGAATGTCCCTTTATCTCGTAATATTAAAATCATGCCATATGTCCTAGGTCAAAACAATGAAAACAAGGAAGAAGTCACATCAAAATCAAGTGATGGCAATTTTGGATTAGATGCAAAATTGAGTGTGGGCTCATCAATGTCAATGGATCTAACATATAATACGGATTTTGCTCAAGTAGAAGCAGATGAACAGCAAATTAACCTGGATAGGTTTAGTTTATTCTTTCCTGAAAAACGGGCGTTCTTCCTAGAAAATGCAGGTCTTTTTTCAGTAGGATCAGGGGGTGGATTCTTCGGACCTGATATTGAAATGTTTTTCAGCCGTCGGATCGGAGTTGGCCCTGAAGGGGTACCAGTACCGATTATTGGAGGAGGTCGACTGACAGGAACCTTTTCCGGCATGAAGGTTGGTGTATTATCAATGAGAACAGATGCTGTGAAAGACATTACTGAAGCGAATCAGTATTCGGTTCTCCGGTTAAAGAAAGAGCTGCCGAATCGAACTCATTTTGGTGGAATGTATACGGCTTTAGAACACGGTGGCACAGATGGCTATTTAAATCAATCTTATGCTGTGGACGCCCAACTGGGTATTGGTGAATTAAGTAAAATTGTAGCCTTTGCCGGTTTTACTGATACACCAGAATTAAAGAAAGATAATGCTTATGCATACAGGTTGGAAGTTTCTCGAGATTCAAAACAAATAACAACTACAGCATCATATACTGAGGTAGGCAAGGATTTCAATCCTGAAATGGGGTATTTGAAAAGGGAAAATTACCGAAAATGGTCCGGGCGTATTTTTACTCGTTTTCGGCCTGAAAATAATCTTGGATTATTGGAGATTCGCCCTCATGTAAATTATGATGGATATTGGAAACTTGATGGGTTTCAGCAATCTGGAAGATGGCATATTGATAATCATTGGGAGTTTCGATCCGGGTTGGAAATTCATACGGGGACCAATTTGGTGAAAGAGGGCGTGCTGGAGGCATTTGAAATTTCTGATAGTGTATTTGTGCCTGCAGGAACTTATAATGATCAAGAAATTCAGATTATGATTATGACTAATAGCGCCAAACCGATAAGTTTCAACTCGATGAATCGCATTGGAGGGTTTTTTGGTGGAGATCGAATTAATGTTACACCAACAATTCGTTTTCGCTACAAGGATCGAATTACATCAGAGTTCAGTTCTAATTTTAATAAGGTCAAATTGCCTGGTGGCAATTTTACCACCAATTTACTTCGGGCACGCCTGACCTTTGCTTTTACGCCAAAAATGTATATTCAATCCCTCTTTCAATATAATAACCAGTCAGATCAATGGTCTATGAACTGGCGATTTATTTGGCAGCAGTCAGCCGCCACGGGATTATACCTGGTCTATAACCAAACTCAGGATTATGATGGTATCCCAATCGAGTCGAGCACCAAATCTTTCGTGGTGAAGTACAGTTATTTATTTGATGTATTGAATTGAGATAAATAATGATAACAATGATAATAAATGCACTGTTTAGTTTCACACTCTTTATTACTGGTGGTCATGTAATAGATACCAAGTTCAGCTTACATCATTATAGTGATAAGGATTACGAAGAACTTTTTTATCTAAAAAACAAAAAATCAATTTCTAAGGAATGTATTAGACATTCTAAATTAGAAGATATTAAAAAAATGAAGTCTGATCATAATGGTGAAAGTAGAACGATTTATAAAGTAACTAAAATTGATGCACTTGAAAAAGTGGAGAAAAAAGAAGAAAACTAAATGAAACGCCTCTGGCTCAAATAAAGAAGTAGAAAATGAAAATCACAAATATTACAACTTATCAGGTTGATTTGCCTTTACACGAAGGAAATTACAATTGGTCGGGGGGCAAAAGTGTAGATGTATTTGACTCCACTGTCGTAATAGTCGAAACAGATGAGGGATACACTGGTGTAGGTGAAATATGCCCTCTTGGACCAGTCTATTTGCCATCATTCGCCAGGGGGGCAAGGGCAGGTTTGGCCGAATTATCACCTCTATTAATAGGCATGGACCCCACTGCCCTCGAAGTATTAAACAGACACATGGATATTAACCTCAAGGGGCACCCCTATGTAAAGTCGGCCCTTGATGTTGCCTGCTGGGATATCCTCGGCCAAAAAGCCGGGCTGCCTGTAGCCATTTTATTAGGGGGTAAATATGGAAGCAATTTTAAACTTTACAGAGCTATTTCCCAGGAATCACCCGAGGCAATGGTTAAAAAGGTTGAGAAATATAAAAATGAAGGCTACACCAAATTTCAATTGAAAGTTGGGGGAGATTATCAAACCGATATAGAACGAATACATGCTGTAGCAAAAATTATGGAGAAGGGTGACACACTGGTAGCCGATGCCAATACGGGTTGGCTTATGCATGACGCGGCCAAAGTTGTTGCTGCCGTAAGAGAATTAAATGTGTATATTGAACAACCCTGCCTGTCTTACGAAGAATGCCTCAACATTCGACAACGCACCTCCCTGCCCTTTATATTAGACGAAAATATTGATGGGATAAGTCAAATTTTGAGGGGATATAACGATAGAGCCATGGATGTCGTAAATATCAAAATTAGCAAATTTGGTGGTTTAACAAAAGCCAGACAAGCCAGAGACTTGTGCGTATCCATTGGCCTTGCAATGACAATTGAAGACACATGGGGGGGGGATATCGTAACTGCGGCCATAGCCCATTTAGCCCACAGTACTCCTACTAACTTTTTATTTTCGAGCACGGATTTCAACAGCTATGTTACTCAAAGCATAGCTGACGATGCCCCCCAGAGACAAAATGGATGTCTATCAATTAATCAAAGACCCGGATTGGGCATCACAGCTAAAATGGATGTATTGGGCGATCCGTACTTCACCTGCGATAGTAATGAGAGTGTCAATTTTTTTACATCTTAAGAATTACAACTCTCCTAATATTTAGGTAAAACAGAACCATCAAATCTGTGAAATAAAAATAGAAGTAACAGAAGTTTTACGCATACCTTCACAAAAGAGGATCTCATGAATGATTCAAGCAAAAATTCCTTTTTTAGTTCCAGGTGGACCATGTTGTTGGCTATGCTCGGCATGGCTGTTGGCACAGGGAACATTTGGCGATTCCCTCGCATTGCTGCCTCTAATGGTGGAGGTGAGTTTTTAATCGCCTGGATAGCATTTTTGTTTTTATGGTCTATACCCATAATATTACTGGAATTTGGCATGGGGCGCAAAACAAGATCTGGACCTGTTAAAGCTT
>Ga0208640_1001010_pt1 | contig 11620 bp, 10 predicted proteins | sample ETNtaG_23_FD_185774 | JGI IMG/M metagenome (GOLD analysis project Ga0208640, IMG submission 185774) | Marine microbial and viral communities from oxygen minimum zone, Eastern Pacific Ocean - ETNP201310SV72 (SPAdes) (version 2) | ecosystem: Environmental > Aquatic > Marine > Oceanic ... | reverse complement strand
AAAACAAGTTTTTTATTGGAGGCAAGTAGGTTTTCCAACTCTAGCGCGTTTATTCTTTTCATTCTAAGTTACTATTCATATTGTAATGATTAAACTTACATTCTGCTATGAAAATTCGGAGGAATCCTATGAAATCTAAGCTTTTTCTATTGCTAACCATCTTTATATTGATTGGTTGCGCGTCCAATGGTGCCGAACGGAAACCGATGAGACCAAAAAATTTTATATCCCAGGAAGAAATTAAGGACCTTGCTACTGCACTAACGGCAAAAGATGCTGTCGAAATCGCTCGACCAACCTGGCTTCGGAGAAGGGGGGTTGATCCGTCTGTATTTATGAATGGCGTGTTGATGGGTGACCTCGATCAATTAGACAATATATCAATAAATGCTGTGAAAGAAATACGGTTTTTACCTTCAGCCGAGGCGACAACTATGTACGGTACCAATAATATGGGCGGTGTCATAGAAATTAAATCGAAATAGTAGCGATTTTTGGGTAGTCGGTAATAATACCATTAATATTTCGTTTATGTAAAAATACCGCGCCGGGCTTCGTATTTACTGTCCATATGTTTACGCTCAACAAATGCCGTTTACAGTAATCCCACATTTGTTTACTAAATACATCTGCTCTGGGGTGCAGGTTGTCCGCTCTAGAAAACAATACAAGTGGTGTCAGTTGGGGTTTCTTTATTAAAAACCCGGTGTCAATTTTTGGTTCTATGGTTTTAACAATCCGAAGGGTTATTGGATTAAAACTGGAAACTGTTATTGTGTCGCACCGATTGCTCTGCTGAATTATTTTTGTTACACCAATGGCTGTGGAAACATCAAAAAGCTTATGTGTTTTGATTTCTATATTCACGTGGCAATAATCCGGTAGGTGTTCTAAAACATCTTTAAGCCTTGGTATTGAGGTTGGGGCGATTTCTTTTTGGGGTCCGACGCTTATCCCTCTTAATTCTGCCCATGTTTTATTAAAGATATATCCGAAACCGTTTGTTTCTCTTTCTAAATCAAAATTGTGAGAACAAACAATTTCTTTGTCTTTTGTTTGAACCACGTCCAGTTCAATTGCCCTAATCCCCGATTTAATGGCTGCCTGAAAAGCTGCCATTGTATTTTCTGGTGCCTGCTTCAACAAGCCGCGGTGACTGTATACTTTGAAACCGATGTTTCTTGTTTTGCGCCTTTTTACAGGCCCAAAACAAATAAATAAAAGGAGCCAAACCAGAAGTGTAAAAATAATAAAAATGTCTATTTATGCCTTCGGTTTCTGAGTGATTGTTTTGTTATACATCTAACTGTTCAATTTTATCTAATAATTGCTGTAAAATCCCAACCTAATTTTGGATAATAAAAAATGATTTTAACCATAGCCCTTATTGCTGTTTTTGCTGTGATTGTTTTGTTTGTTATCGATGCAAGTCAAGACCAAGCCAGCGCGAGCGGCGTATCAACACATTTTCAACTTTTTTCGGCAGAAACGATTGTTGAACAAGAATTTGCTGCGCGACCTAAGTTCGTTTGGAATACAATAACTCGGTTTTCAGATTATAATTTTTGGTTTCCGGGCGTTTTGCGTTTATTACCCGTTGTTGAATCTAATAGATATGTTCACCGTTTTTCATTTGATCGATTCAATTTACAGCCGGGCTCTACCATTCGCCTGCGCCCTTTTAGCTTGTCGCCTTCCTTTCTTGGAAAAATTATCGCCGCGAAGGAGAACAAACAATTATCTATAGAAATGCGATTTAACCCGCTACACAAAGAACAGGTCGTGTTTGAACTTCATCCAACAGCTGGGGGAACTTCGGTTGTATGCCGCAGAACCAGCCGAGGCTTGTTTTCTTGGTTGACTCTATGGGGTTTTTCAAATAACAAATCAAAAATATTAGACAACCTTGGGTATTTTATCCCCGAAGAGGTTGTTGTTGAAAAGGTTGATGAGTCTACGTCTCATGAGAGCGGTCCAAAATATAGCCGTGACGCAATTATTGCGCGTGCCGTCCAAGCTGGGCTGGGGGGAAACAGGGATCTTATAAACGCAATTCCAGACAAACCTACGCGGGGAATGGCCAAAGCAATGCTTGTTCAGTCTCAGCGTAAGGACAACACTATGCCAGACCATTTAGTAAATGCGCTGTCTGAGGCGCCTGCGGATGAAGCGTTGCCGCCATCTGGCGAACCCAATATTGATCCAGGTGGAATTCCAAACTTCTCAACTCCGGACGATTTAATTGCGTATGTAGTTAACAAAGCGCTTGATGGAGACGGCGGCCCTGTTTCTGAAATCGCCGATAAACCGACAAGGGGCAGGGCAAAAGCAATGTTGGTAAAAATTAAACGGGGTGCTCTTGAACGCCCAGGCATGCCACCCGTACCGTCTTTAGAATCAAGCCCTCCAGATTTAGGCGAGGAGGAGTCTGAAGAAGCTCTCGTTGCGGGTCTGAGTGGGGCGGAGCAGGATTAGGGCATGAAGAGAACAGTTGCGTTCAGTGCCCTATTGTTTTCACTGTTTTTGTGGAGTTGTGGGGGAGACAGTAGTCCAACCGCGTCCACGCCAACGCCAACGATCGAGGCAGTCGTAGAGAGGCTGTCTGGCAGTCGTAACCACAGCCCCGACGGTACTTGGTGGGGCTATAACATGAGCAAGGTTGTTCGCCGCGGGGATCTTGTCTTCACTTATGTCATTGAGAACGATGACAATCCGTCCACCTACTCGACGTTCAGGATCTACGTGAAAGAAGGCGACGGACCGTGGACGGCGGGAGCCGGCTTCAACACGACACGGCCGGGCAATATCCTGATCGATTCGAACGGTGCCCTTCACGCCTTTGTTTTCGAGGCCACCGACATCGATCTGAACGATTCCGTCGGGAAGCTCCTTCACTACAAGCTGGCGGGTGCCAGTAGTGGAGACATTGCCAGCTTCACCCAGGACGTAGTCGTCGATCACGTGGCCGGAGAGGAGTTCTGGACCAGGACGGTCAATATGCGGATTGGGGCAGCGATTGGTGCGAACAACCAGATGGTCATCGCGTTCGGCCTGAATACTGATACGGACGGCCAGACCGAGCAGGTCCTCACAAAGATGGTCGGGGATGCGGGCTGGGTACAGGAAGCCGCTGGGACCCAACTGGGGCACGACTTCTACTATCCGTTTGTGGCCATCAACTCGACAGGAATGATCGGCATTCTTCCTATCCAGGATGACTTCGAGGGTGTTGGGAATCCGAACACCTACCAGATCATCCGCTACTTCGAGGGGAACGGTTCCACGTGGTCGGCTGAGAACGTCGTAGATCACACGTCCCTGGCCCTGGCCTCCACGCGTCCGCGGCTCCTCGAGCAGAGCGATCTTTATGTCGATGCCAGCGACGGGGTGCACATCCTCTACAAGGAATACCTGGACGCGGATGGCGGAACGCCATCCTCAATCAAGCACCTGACCGGATCGATTGGGTCATGGGCGACCCGATCGATCGACTCCGATGTGCTCAACCTCAACTGGGTGAAGATGATTGAGGTCGGTGGGACTGTGTATCTCGTCGGATCGAGCTACGATCGGTTGTACATAATGAACGAGGCCGTAACGACATATCGGGAAGTCGCGCTGCCTTCCGGAATGTCCGGCGGCTACCCTTACGTCGCTACCCGACAGGGCGGCACACGGGATGCGGAGCCGTACGTGGACATCCTCCTGCTCAACGGGCGTGGTGGAAACTACCCGGATGCCGCGAACTACTATGTCAGGATCGAGAAGGCGCATCTAACGTTCTGAGTGGATTGAGCAGGGTGAAACCTGGACCTACGACCCCTGTCCTCCCGACTTAGCTGGCGGCAACTAGCCCCCTCCGTGGCACCAGCCACACCTAGCTATCCAGCAGTGTTCTGCGCGTCCTGAGTTGCGGGTTGGAGTGGTACGGGGCAGAATCAAAACATGATCTTCTTTGGGACACGCGGTGTGCACTCGAATGCGGGACAGGGACACTTTCACTGTCCGAGCTGCCGCTGTCAGCAATCGTACAAGCATAAGCGTGCAAAAAAATAATCTTTTTTTTCAATTGTTAAATATATAACTCTTTTATTTTAGCCGGTATGGCCAATATCACGATTTATTCGATACTGATATTGAAAAATACCTTCTGACTTTTTCACAGTTACTGTTTTTTCTAATTTTAATTTCATTTCTTCTGTGGGTTCAGAAAAAAGTCTAATTCCTGAACCAAAAACTATCGGATGAGGCGTTAGGTACAAATGGGTTAGGTGTGGGGAAAAACGCGCATTTGTTTTTCCGCCGCCGATAACAAAACATTTTTCCGTGTTATATTTTGACAATATTTTTTTTGGATCATCGCTTCTGTGGACAATACAAACATCTCGCCCTGTCAGTTCTTTAGTTAAGCTTTTAAATGTGTGTGAACCCATTATCACTGGCCACCCCAGTGTTTGCTCTTTAAAGAGATGTCTGTCTTTAGACCAACGAACGGTTTCGTGAGCGTGGCGAGAAATAAAACCGTCTTGTGTGACTGCGGCAATGAGAATTACGTCCATTATTAGCTTTTATTCGAATGAGCCCGCGACAACGGTCGTTAGTTTGTCTGGGTCTATGTACTGTTTAATGGCGCGGTTAACGCTGTCCAAAGATATGTCTGTTATAATATTTGGATATTGATCCAAATATTCGATTCCCCGACCTCTTTCGGCGTTAGATAACAATCGAGAAACAAGGCCTCCTGTGGAATCCATTCCCACTTGATAAGCGCCCGTTATTGTCGTTTTTTTCGCTTCAAGCTCATCCGATGTCACCCCATTGTAATACCAATCTGATATTTCTTTCATTGTGGCTTTTTTCCCTTTTGTCAACAACTCCGGGGAAAAGGTTCCCCAAGTGCTCCAATATCCGTCGCTGCCAAAGCTGATTCCGGATAGCGCAGATCCGATACCGTATGTGAGACCTTGGCTGTCTCTAACTGTTTGCATCAATCTTGCAGAAAAGTTCCCGCCTAAAATATAGACCCCAATCATAAGCGCATAATAATCCGCGTGGTCTCTGTTGATTCCAATTGCTTGTCCAATATATGTGTCTGTGCTTGTTTTTTCTGAAATATGAATTTCCTTTTCTTTTTCTCTTGGTGGGTGTGCACACAAACCGAAGTCTACGCTTGGGATTTCTTTTTTCCCCCAGCCAATAAAGCTGCTTTTCAAAAGGTCGTTTATTTTAGTCGGGCCTATGTCTCCAACAGCTGCAAAATTAAATCCGCCCGCCCGATAGTATTTTTTGTGAAAAGTCTTAAGGTCTGCGATGTGTGTGTTTTCTGTTTGTTCAATTGCTTCCTCTGTTGTTGTGCGGTGGTTTGGGTGGTTTTCTGGATATAGACTCCTTAAAAAACCAATAAGCGCCTGTTTTTTTGTATCTTCTTTTGATTGTTCAAGGCGCCCTTTTGTTCTGGTTTTTAATATCTCCAGTTCTTCTGTTAAAAAAGCAGGGGTGCGAAGTTGTTCCCCCAATAGCCGAATGACCGTTTCCAGGTTTTCTTTTAAACAAAAACCTGTGAACTGGATATGGTGGGGCGTGCATGAAAAATTTATTTCCGCTCCTACGGATTCTAAAAGGTCGCTTATCTCATATTTACTTTTTGACTCCGTACCTTTGTCCAACATCGATGTTGTTAGGGCTGCAATTTTTTTATTGGATTTTGGGCTATACAGACCGCCGCCCAAAAAACTTCCCCCAAACGTAATTACATCTTTAATGCCCGTGGGCATAGATAACGTTGTAATTCCTTCAATGGGGTTGGATTCTATAACCTGTTTTTTAAACTGCATCTTGGGTTGCCTCTACTTTTTTTGGAACAAACCAGCCCGTTGTGCTATTGTCCTCAATTAAATATTTCTCGGCTGCTTCTTGAATATTTGATTCTGATACTATATCAATACATTCCATAAACGTTGTATAGTAAGTCCAATCACCAATCGCAATTGCTTCGTTTAGTGCGCTCGCAACTGCATATGAACCGTCTCTACTAAAAGCAACGCCCGCTTTTGTTTGGGCGATGGCACGACGAAGCTCTTCTGTTGTGACCCCGCTGTTAATAATGCTCTTATATTCATCGATTACAAGGTCTTCTGCGGTTTGGTGATTTGTATCTGGTGTTAAAAAAATGTATGAAATAAACATGCCGTTGTCCTTAAAAGGGAAGTCGTACATAAACACCGACGTTGCCAATCCTTTGTCTATGATATTTTTATTAAACCGACTTGTTTTCCCGTCAGTAAGAATCTTTCCTAATAGTTGAAGCGCATAATTGTCTTTATGTAGACCCTTTGGTGTCTTGTGGCCAACCCCAACAACGCCCGTTTGTCCAGCTCTTTTTACTGTAATTCTTCGGGGGCCCTCTTGTTTGGGTTCTTCTGTATACATCTCCGGTGGGTCGTTTTCACTTCGTTTGTGTTCGCCAAAATATTTTTTTATTAACTTTAATGCTTCGTTTTTTTTAAAGTCGCCAATAATGGTAACTGTGGCATTGTTGGGCCAATAATATGTGTCATAAAACTCTTGAAGTTTGTGGGTGGGTATATTTTCAATGTCCGAACGCCAACCAATTGTCGAGTGGTGGTAGGGGTGGGCTTGATATGCTGTGGCCCAAATATTTTTATCTAAAACATCAAAGGGGCTATTTTCACCGCGTTCAAACTCATTTCGTACGACGGTCATCTCTGGTTTTCTGTCTTCATCTTTTAAAAAGGCAAATCGCATCCGATCAGCTTCAATTTCGATTGCTCGCTCCAAATGTTTGCTTGGTACCACTTCAAAATAATTGGTTCTGTCGTTCCAAGTTGTTGCGTTTATCTGGGCACCTATGTTTTGGAGTTCGTTCCAAATTGCAGTGCCTTTCTCTTTGTTAAAATTTCGTGAACCTTTAAACATTAGGTGTTCGAGCAAGTGGGTTGATCCCGTATGGCCAATTGCTTCGTTTCTCGATCCTACATGATAGGTAACCATAAAAGTAACAACGGGCGCAGAGTGGTCTTCCAGGGTCAAAACTGTTAAACCGTTTTGTTCAAACTTGTATTCTTCTATTCCACCCGATTCTTTAATAAAGACAAGGCCTTCAAGTGCTTTTTTGTTTTCTATCGACATTCCAATCCTTTTTTTGTATCAATTTTTTTCTGATGTTTTAAATTCTTTTTTCTATCATTAAATATAGGTTGCGAAATTAGGAACACTACCATATTATATTTTGTGATGAATTCATCTCTTTATTCAATTAATCCAACGGTCGGGGCCGCAATTAAATCTGGCCAATCGGTGTTGGCTTTAGAATCAACCATTCTCGCCCACGGGATGCCTTACCCACAAAACATTGCTTTTGCTAAAAAATCAGACCGGTTGGTGCGGTCTTTTGGGGTGATACCCGCTACGATTGCAATTGTCTCCGGAAAAATATGTGTTGGTTTAGACGATGAACAGTTAGATAGCGTTGCGCAGGGCAAGAGCGTGCAAAAAGTTGCGGTAAGGGATTTGTCTCATTGTCTTTCTTCTGGTTTGACCGGCGCTACAACCGTTTCCGCAACAATGCGTATTGCGCATGCGGTGGGAATTAGGGTGTTTTCAACCGGGGGTATTGGGGGTGTTCACCAGAACTGGAAGAGTACGTCAGATGTTTCTCAGGATCTTTACGAGCTTAGTCGAACCCCGCTTGTTGTTGTCTCAAGTGGGGCGAAGGCAATTTTAGATCTTCCAAAAACCGTAGAACATCTCGAATCTTTATCTGTACCCATCTTGGGATATAAAACAGATAATTTTCCTGCTTTTTATTCCAGAAAAAGCGGTGTACAAATAGATACGCGTGTTGATTCTCCTGAAGAAATAGCTCAACACTTCAACATACATTGTTCTTTGGGTTTGGCTTCTTCTCTTTTGGTGGCAAACCCCGTTCCTAAAACAAATGAAATTGACCGTGGGACAGTGTCTGTTTTTATTGAAAAAGCGCTTGTAGAGGCCAAAGAAAACCATATTTATGGGAAAAATTTGACACCATTTCTTTTGAGTGAAATTTATCGTCTTTCTAATGGAAACAGCTTAAAAACAAACGTGGCGCTTGCCTTGAGCAATATAAAGCTTGGGGCTCAAATTGCCCTAGCTCTTTCTTTTTCCAAACAGTGCCGTGCCAATACGAACCATGGTTGACCCCTCTTCGGCGGCAATCTCATAATCGCCACTCATGCCCATTGAGAGATCTGTGAGTATTGTTTGGTTGTTGTTGTTGAGAAAGTCTCGAAGGTCTCTTAAGTCAACAAACGCGGTTCTTATTTTTTCTTTATTCTCTGTTCTTGGTCCAACGGTCATGAGGCCGGTAACGTTTAAATTAGAGGCCTCGACGCACAAAAGCATCTCTTCTATTTGGTCTGGTTTAAATCCGTGTTTTTGTGGCTCTCCACTTGTGTTTATTTCCAGTAAAGTGGGGATTGTTTTATTCAATGTTTTAGCCTTTATATTAATTTTTTGTGCTAACCTTACAGAGTCTACAGCGTCGATTGTATCAAAAATTTCTATGCATTTTTTTACTTTGTTGGATTGGAGGTGCCCTATAAATCTTTTTGTTAAGCCTGGCATAAAATCAAAAGATTTAAACTTTTTGTCGGCTTCTTGAATTCTATTTTCTCCAATGGTTTTAATGCCCGCGTCATAGCAATTTTGAATTTGAGAGACGGTTCGCGTTTTTGTAACGGCTATAAACTGAACGGGGTGGTTATAGCCACCCCGTCTTTGTGCAAGTTCAATATTTTCTTGGATTCTTTCTATCGTGTTTTTCAGGCTCGTGCATCCTTGTCTTCTAGTTCTACGTCATCAATAGAAAGTTGTTTGTCGTCATCTTCTTTCTTTTTTTCCGCGGCCGCCTCTTCGCTGATAACGCGCGTAATAGAAGAAATGCTTGCTCCCTCATCTAATTTCACCAACTTCACGCCTTGGGTTACCCGACCAATGGTTCGAATTGCCCCAACAGATTGGCGCATTAAAACACCTGAATCTGTAATAACAATTAAGTCATCTGAGTCGACCACTTCCATTATTTTAACCATTTTTCCTGTTTTGTCTGTGCACCGCATTGTCATCACGCCTTTTCCGCCGCGATTTTGGGTGCGATATTGTATTACATCTGTTCTTTTTCCCATTCCTTTTTCTGTGGCCACCAGGATAGTCCCCTCGCGGCGCACCACCAGCATTCCAATAACGCGGTCGTTTTCGGATCCAAGGGTAATTCCTTTTACCCCCATTGTTTTTCTACCGCTTGGTCTAATATTGTTTTCTGGGAACCTGATTGATTTTCCTTCGTGAGTTCCTAAAAGAATATCGTATTCACCGTTGGTAATCCTTGCTTCAATAAGTTCGTCTCCGTCCCGAATTTCGATGGCGTAAATCCCGCCTTTTCTTGGGTTACCATATGCTGATAAAACTGTCTTTTTTACAATACCGTTTTGGGTTGCCATTACAATAAAGCGGTCGTCATCAAAATCTTTCACGCTAACAAATGCTTTTACTTGTTCCCCGGGTTCACACCCAATCAAGTTGACAACAGCGCGGCCACGGGTTGCGCGACCACCTTGTGGAATATCATAAACTTTTAACCAGTAACACTTTCCTTTATCTGTAAAAAAGAGCATGTAATTATGAGTGTTTGCAATAAAAAGGTGTTCAACAAAATCCTCGTCTTTGCTCATGGCCCCCTGTATGCCACGTCCGCCCCTGCGCTGAGTGCGATAGGTGTTTAATTCTGTCCTTTTGATATATCCTTGGTGGGTTATTGTTAGCACGACTTCTTCTTCGGCAATCATATCTTCCATGGAAAAGTCCATATCAACCGGGATTATTTCTGTCCTTCTTTCGTCCCCGTATAAATCACGAATCTCAAATAGTTCGTTTTTTATAATATCCATTCGTTGGGTTTTGCTGTCAAGAATTCCTTTTAAATGAGAGATGATTTTTATTAACGCTTTATACTCTTCTACTACTTTTTCTACCTCAAGGCCTGTAAGCTTTTGGAGTCTCATTTCAAGAATCGCTTGGGCTTGTGTTTCAGATAGACTAAAGTTGTTCATTAGGCCTTCTTTGGCTTGTGGTGGGTTTTTACTGCCGCGAATAACTTTTATAACTTCATCTATATTGTCCAGCGCCGTTTTTAAACCCTCTAGGATGTGTGCTCTCGCCTCTGCTTCTTTTAATTCAAACTGGGTGCGGCGAACAACAACGTCGTGCCGAAAATCAACAAAATGGTTTAATATTGTTTTTAAGGGCATGATTTTGGGTACCCCATCCACAAGCGCCAATAGAATAATACCGAAAGTGTCTTGAAGTTGGGTGTGTTGATAAAGTTGGTTCAGAATAACCTCTGGAACCGCATCCCTTTTTGTCTCAATGACTACACGGATGCCGTCTTTATCTGATTCGTCTCGAAGGTCGGTTATTCCAACTACTTTTTTATCCCGAACCAAATCTGCTATTTTTTCAACCAGGTTTGCTTTATTTGTTTGGTAGGCAACCTCTGTAATTACGATGCTGTTTTTCCCGCTTTTATTTGTTTCAATATGAGCGCGAGCGCGCATTTTTATTTTTCCACGCCCCGTTTCATATGCGCTTTTTAAGCCATCCATCCCCAGAATAAGTCCCGCCGTTGGAAAGTCAGGTCCCTTGATGTGGGTCATAATTTCTTCAGTAGAAATATCTTTGTTTTCAATTAAAGCAATTAAACCGTTCGTGATTTCTGTTAGGTTGTGTGGGGGGATTTTAGTCGCCATTCCAACCGCAATGCCCTCTGAGCCGTTCACCAACAACGTTGGCACCGCAGACGGGAGAACTGTTGGCTCTTTCATTGTTTCGTCAAAATTTAAACCCCAATCCACCGTATCTTTCTCTAGGTCTTTTAGCATTTCGCTTGAAATTTTTGTCATCCGGGACTCGGTGTAACGCATGGCCGCTGCATTGTCGCCATCAATTGAACCAAAGTTGCCCTGTCCGTCTACCAGTTCATATCGCATAGAAAAAGCTTGAGCCATGCGAACCAGCGCGTCATAAACTGAACTGTCTCCATGTGGGTGGTATTTACCCAAAACATCACCAACAATACGTGCAGATTTTTTATAGGGCCGGTTCCAACTGGAGCCTAATTCGCTCATTCCAAAAAGTATGCGACGGTGTACTGGTTTAAGTCCATCTCTCACGTCGGGCAGTGCCCTTGACACAATTACCGACATGGAGTAGTTTAGGTAGCTCTCCCGCATTTCGTCTACAATGTCTCTTGGAAGCGTGTTGTCTCTGTTAAAATCAGTCATAATTGTTTCCTGTTTTTTTATACGTCAAGGTTGACGACAAATTTTGCGTTTTTCTCAATAAATGTCCGGCGGGCTTCCACGTCGCTTCCCATTAGATTTTGAAAGGTTTCTGCGGCCTCTCCTGCGCTTTCGACTGTCACTTGCATCAGGGTCCGGCGTTCCGGATCCATGGTTGTTTCCCAAAGTTGGCCCGGATTCATTTCACCCAACCCTTTATAACGCTGAATGGATACTTTTGTGTTTTTGTTATCTTTTTTCATTCTTTCAATCATCAGGTCGCG
>Ga0208640_1001001_pt1 | contig 11697 bp, 8 predicted proteins | sample ETNtaG_23_FD_185774 | JGI IMG/M metagenome (GOLD analysis project Ga0208640, IMG submission 185774) | Marine microbial and viral communities from oxygen minimum zone, Eastern Pacific Ocean - ETNP201310SV72 (SPAdes) (version 2) | ecosystem: Environmental > Aquatic > Marine > Oceanic ... | reverse complement strand
TACGGGGCGTCCGAGCTGACCAGGGCATTCAGCAAAGGCCTCATTCACATCGGCGAACTGGGGTTACCGCCCTTTGTAACGGCTTTTCGGCAGGGGCTGCGGGCAAAAATAATCGGCAGCAGCGTTGTCCAGCAGTTGGATCACTATCTGGCGGCCCGTCCCGATATTGCCTCCACCGCCCATTTGGCCGGTTGCCGCATCGGCATCCTGTCGGCCGGCAGCTGTGATGATTATTTTATCCGTAAAATGCTGAGCACCCACAGCATCGACCCCGATAGGGATGTTGATTTGATGCCGCTGGGCGAAGACTACGGCAAACTGGACCTGTTTATCGACGGGCACGTGGACGCCGCCTTTATGGTAGAACCCCAACTGACTCGTGGTGAACACGAAGGCCTAATGCGGGTCATCGATCGAGTGGCAGATTATTACCCCAATTACCAGTGGGGGATTATCCTGGCCAGCGAAGCGTGGCTGCAGCATCAGGAGGACCTTCTTGAGCGGCTGATGTATGCCTTCCGCCAGGCCTGCCGATCGATTCAAGACCGACCCGGGCAAACTATCGATCTCGGCAGCCGAGTGTTCGGGGTAAAGCCTGAAGTTTTTGAAAATGCGCTAAAGCGGGATTTGCCCCGCTGGGAAACCGATGCGCGTCTGGATATGGCTGGCCTGCAAAGTGCCGTGGGGGTCCAGGAGACAATCGAGGAGTCCGCGGCGGATCTTTCCCTGGATGAGATGGTGTCTCAACTGTAAAGGCCTGGTTCCGTTACGCCATCGCCAATGTTGCCGCGATCATCTGCGACCGCAAACTTGACGAGATGGTGATCGATAGGGTGTGCGGTATCAGTTGCATAATATGTATGTTGGGAAGGATTGTTTCGATTCGCAGAACAAAGTAGGTATAAAATATGATCTTTGCGGCGGTGATCTCCAAACTCTGAGGCACGACCGTCGAGTCGCCTTCAGTTTTGGGAATGAGGAGGTTTTCCCCGCCGCAATCGGGACCATCATGGCTGACAAATGGTAGCCCTACTCGGTGTCGAGTTTACGCGAGAGGAATAGGTAGCAATAAAATGGACCAAGCCACCAGCAAGACCAGTTTCATTCCTACTTTGTGCCGCATGTGTGGAGATCGATGTGCCATCACCGTCGAGCGCGACAGTGCGGGCCGGGCAGTGAGTGTTGACGCTTTTCCTAATCATCCCAGAAACCGGGGCCGCATCTGCAACAAGGCCGGCGCCGCGATCGATGTGGCCAATCACCCAGAGCGAATCCTGAAGCCTCTACGGAAAACCGACGTGGGCTGGTGCGAGATCGAGTTGCAAACGGCGCTTGACGAAATTGCCGAACGCATTGACAGTATTCGTGAGCGCCACGGTGCCAAAAGCCTGGCGGTCTGGAAGGGTGAGGCCGTTGGGTTCAATCAGCAGGAGGGCTATGCCAGGCGGTTTTGCCGGGCTCTTGGCTCGCCCAACTATCTGTCCAATGACTCTATGTGCTTTTGCGGCCGCTATATCGGCCATTCACTGGTCTACGGTACCTGGCCTCAGGCCGATTTTCGAAATGCCCAGTGCATTCTGGTGTGGGGTTCGAACCCGCCGGCCTCGCATCCACCCATAAACTACGCAATTATGGATGGTTGTGCCAACGGCGCGAAGTTGATCGTAGTCGATCCAAGACTTTCCACGATCGCCCGCCAGGCCGATCTTTTAGTGGCGCCCAGGCCGGGAACCGATGGCGCCCTTGCCTGGGGACTCATTAATACCTTGATTGCCAATGGTTGGTACGATCGTGATTTCGTGGCCGACCAAACTCTGGGCTTCGATGCTTTGGCAGATTACGCCGCCAAGTTTACGCCTGCAGTGGTAGAGGGTGAAACTGGGGTCGAGGCTGAAACGCTGCAGGCCATGGCTACTATGATTCATCAGGCAGCACCGCGCCTGGCGCAATATGTGGGTTGCGGGGTTGAGCTTTACGACAACGGCATAGACACTATTCGTGCCATCGCTTATCTGATTGGCTTGAGCGGCTCACTCGACGTAAAAGGCGGTGGGTTCCTACCTGAATCCCTTGAACTACGCTCGTTGATGCTCGAGGACGAAATCCCTTTGCCGGGCCTGACTCGTGTCGACAACGACAAGTACCCGGTACTCCATGACTTTCGCGGTGAAACCCAAACCATCGATACCATGAACGCCATTCTCACGGGCGATCCCTATCCGCTCAAAGGTATGATTCTGACTGGCGCTAACCCAGCCCTGACTAATCCCAATTCGCCCAAGGTAGAGCGTGCACTGGCCGAGCTTGAACTGCTGGTCGTGCGTGAACTGTTCATGACTGATACCGCTGAGTTGGCTGATTACATTCTTCCGGCAGCCTCTTTCCTGGAACGATCTGAGGTGTTTTGCCATTCCCCGTCACAAACAGTGACCTTGACCAATCGCGCTTTCACAATTCCCGGAGTTCAGGACGAATATGATTTCTGGCACGACTTGGCTCATCGCCTTGGCCACGGCGAATATTTCCCATGGCAGGACGAGGACGAGGTAAACGCCTGGCTTCTCGAGCCCACTGGTATTTCGGTTAAAGAATTAGCCCGCCATCCGGAAGGCATGACCTACAAGCCGCTACGCTATAAGAAATGGTCCGAGCGACCCCTGGCAACACCCTCGGGCAAGGTCGAATTCGCCAGCGAATACCTTCAATCTAAAGGGCACTCCGAGATCGGTAAATATCGACCACCTTACTATATCGCCACACCTGAGCCTGATTTCCCCTTCGTCCTCATCTCGGGAGCCCGCAAGGCAGTTTATTGCCATAGTCGGGGTCGCAACATTCCCCGCTTCCTGGATATATTGCCGGGGCCAAGCGTCGAACTACATCCTGATGACGCTGTACATCTGGGTGTTGCCGAGGGTGATCGGGTGGTGATCAGGTCGCGCAACGGCCAGGCTGAATTCCCAGTCGAGGTGATGGCTGCTAATGAAATCATGCCGGGTTATGTTCAGGCCACCCACGGCTGGAAGGCGGCAGCCAACATCAACCTGGTGACCTTCGATGACAAGCCCGATCCCATTAGCGGTTTTCCGACCATGCGAGGTGTTCCGGTTAGGATCGAGAAAGTGTAACCGCCACACCGATAATATTGGTGTTGTTTTGGAGCGCCGGTTTCACCGGCACCAGGTATGGTGTACCCACTGAAGTAGGAGCGTCGTTGTCCCGAAGTTAATTTGAATAGCCTACATTTTCACCCGCTTTTTATACGGGTAATAGAACGCCCTATCCTCGGGTCGATTCTCTCCCAAACAATTCAGTCATGGATGGTGAGGGGATATCTCCGTTGATTTTGCAGTCGAGCAGGATAGGACCCTGTGGATTAGCCAGCAAGGGCGCTACCCGCTGTAGGTCACTCATAGAACGGACAGTAGATGCCTCAAACGCAAATCCTTCGGCAATTGGTGCAAAGTCAACGTCGGGGAAGACAGATGTGGTTACGGGCTGCTGGTGTGCCTTCAGAAAATGCACCTCGGCCCCATATGCACAATCGTTGAGCACAACGATTACAAGCGGTAGATCTTCCCTGACGACGGTTTCCAATTCGCCCAGTGTCATAAGAAATCCACCGTCACCAATCAACAATACGGTGGTGCTCTCGGGGCGGGCCTTAGCGACGCCAAGCGCAGTGCCAAAACCGAGTCCGATTGAAGCAAAATTGGTGGTGAATTTGAAGTGTCCTGGCCCTGGAACCGAGATATACGGCGTGATCCCAAGAAAATTGCCAGCATCATAGACAAGATTTCGGTTTCTCGGCAGGAGTTTATCCAGCGCGATGGCCAGTGACCTCGGGTCAACTGTTCGAGCCGTGTGAGCAGTTTGGAACTCTTGAGCAATATCGAATCCGGCAATGAATTGCCGAATCTCGGGCAAGCGGAAAGTTTTTTCGTCTTCGGCTCGCTCTGGCAAAACGTCCAGTAACTGTTTGGCGACCAGGTCGGCATCGCCCACCAGAGCAAAATCGATATTGCACCACCGGCCAATATTGCTGCGCCGGGTATCGACCTGAATGAGTGGCACCGATGGAACGAAGGTGCCAAAACTAGTAGTCCAAAAATTCAACCCTGCGCCAAAAACGAGTACACAGTCGGCCTGTTCAATAAATCGGCGTGCAGCGGAATGTGAAAAAGATCCGATTATGCCAAGGTTGTATGGGTTATCGTGGAACATGTCTTTACCACGAGCTGAAGTGGCGAATAGCGCGCCGATTCGATCGCCAAGTTGCTCAAGCGTTTCTCCAGCATTTGCCATGTGAGCACCAAGCCCTGCAATGATCAACGGCTGAGCACTATTCTTAAGAATCTCGGCAACTGTTTCGATTGCATGCGGTCTCGCTTTTTCCGGTGCAGGGCGAGTTGGCATTACCGAGAACGGTCGATCGTCATTGCCGATCTCAAGTTTGCTGCGTTGCACGTTGGTCGGCAGTAGTAAGGCAGCGGTGTTGCCGGGCCAGGCGGCGGCAGCCGCATCTGCTAGGGCCGCGCGCGCCCCCGTAGCACTTGTCGCGCGAAAGACTTGCAGCCCCGCCGCCAACAATACACCATCAGCGTTGAGTTCCTTGTAATCTGGTCCTAACGGATTAAGCGCGTTACCGCCAGTAGCTGCGTCACCATAAATGATGAGTACTGGCGAGCCTGTCCTGCTAGCGTATACTGCGCCGTGGAGACCGTTAGCTGTAGCCGGGCCACGACCCACAATAGCAATGCCCAGCCGCCCTGTAGTGGCCGCATACCCTTCGGCCATCGCTATCGCACTATTCTCATGACGTGCTCCATGAAAGCGTACACCGATCATGTCGAGCGCGGTTGCAAACAGTACCGTATCGTCGCTTACTAACCCGAACACCGCGTCGATGCCAAGGTCTTTGAGATCTTGCGCAAGAATTTCGTAAATGGGCAGCATGCGGTGCGGCTTCATGGTTTTGGCCCGCGGCTTGTTCGGTGCACTCATTCCCGTTGCTCCCTTGGATTAGCCGACAGACCGAGCATTGCAAGATATGTCTGCTGATTTTGAAATTATTATTGAGGCAAGATCTGCGTTTCTGTAACTGCGCTGGAATTCCCTGTAGCGCCGACGGCTTGAGCTAAATTACCAAAGAACTCGTCGGCTATTTTTCGTGCGACAGGGTCAACGACGCGTCCCCCCATTTGACCGAGTTTCCCCCCTAAGCGTGCGTCAACCGTATAACCAAGTATGGTTATTCCTTTATCATCGATCAATTGTACCTTTGCTGAGCCCTTGGCAAATCCAGCCGTACCTCCTTTGCCCATGACTGATATAACGTAGGCATTGGGTGGGTCGATTTCGGAAAGCTCAATAGTGCACGCGAACGTCGGTTTGATCGGGCCGATCTTGAACGTAACAACACCCTCGAACTGAGTAGCCGAAAGCTTCTCCAGTCGCTCGCAACCGTTGAGGCATTTCGCCAAAATCGTGGGATCATTTAAGGACTCCCACACAGCTTCGCGCGGCGCAGGAATACGATATTCACCGAGCATCTTCATTTTGTTAGCGCCAATCGCCAGCTACTAAGGTAATTCCCAAATGCTGTTGCCCAGGCGTCAAGAATTTTGAGACTTAGAGTATCTGCATAAATATTTTCTAGGATATTGTCGATCATGAGTTTAACTTGAAAATAGGTAATTCTCGGTTCAGTTCCGTAGCGGGTCCAAATGATCTCCAGTCAGTCCGGAGCAACGTAGACGGCTTCCGTCTGTTCGTGGGTTTTCCAAACAAAAACACCGCCGGCAATGTCCGCCTTCCTGGCTGCATAACATTGGTAGGGCAGCCCATCAACATTTTGGACTAATTGACTAAGCCCTCTTGCAGTCACCGGAAATGTATCACGCCGGCCTTCGAACGACGCAATTCCCTTGTAACAATTTTAGTTAATCGTTCCGGTAACTGGAATTTAACGCCCCGTTGTTCGATTTCTCAACAAACGTTGATTCAGGGTGACATATATTCATTCAGATTATTTACCAGTAATCAATAAATCGACTAATTATGGAGTTTGCCAGTGCGTCACCTGGGGTATGCAAATATTCCAATGGGAGGAGGCTAAGTGCGCCGATGCATACAAACTGTTATCCTAGTTTGAGCAGAAGTCAATTAGGGCGTACCAAATGATCATTAGTCTGGAGAATGTTTCAAAATTTTTTGGTGATTTCCAAGCATTAAAAGATGTTACGTTGAATGTGGCAGCCGGGGAGCGAGTCGTGGTTTGTGGCCCTTCAGGATCTGGGAAGTCAACCATGATTCGCTGCATTAATCGGCTGGAGGAGCACGATGCCGGAAAAATTGTCGTTAACGGCCATGAATTAACGGGTGATCTGAAAAATATGGCTAGTGTGCGCCGCGAGATTGGTATGGTTTTCCAGCAATTTAATCTTTTCCCTCATTTGACTGTGCTTGAGAACCTTACCCTGGCGCCTATGCGGGCGAGGAAAATGTCAAAAGATGAAGCGCGACGACTGGCAGAGAGTTATCTTGAGCGTGTGCATATTCCAGAACAAGCCAGCAAGTATCCAGCGCAACTATCAGGTGGTCAGCAACAAAGAGTCGCGATAGCAAGAAGCCTTTGTATGCAGCCAAAGATCATGTTGTTCGATGAGCCAACTTCTGCTCTTGATCCTGAGATGATTAAAGAAGTACTGGATGTTATGGTCGAATTAGCAGAAGAAGGAATGACAATGATCGTTGTCACTCATGAAATGGGATTTGCAAAACGTGCTGCAGACACGATCATTTTTATGGACGCAGGGGAAATTGTCGAAGCAGCGAGTACGGAGGAATTCTTCGTAAAACCAAAAAACGATAGGACAAAACTTTTTCTTTCACAGATATTATCTCATTGAGTGGATAATGAATTCTACTTTTCCGATTATTTGTTCAGTGTCGTTGAATCGTATGTTTCGGCGAATGGGATTAACTAGAAAATCAATCTGGGAGTGGTTAATCTAGTAAGTGAGTTAGCAAATAGTATTTTATTGGTTTTCATGATCGAAGTTCTTGAATTTACTTATTGTCAGGGTTAGGCTTTAGATTAAAATCGATGACAGCAAAATGCTGGCCATAATGATAAACATACTCGTGGGACTTCCGATATTGGCCTGTTTGAGTCACCCGCGACCTCAGACTATTCCTGCTTGCTAATAGGAGCTAAATGCGTGTCGCTACCTAGAAAATGGTGGAACAGTCGGTGGTTTGACATCGGCCAGTTGGTTGTTTTCTCCAGCGGGCTGGTATGGATTACTTTGCGCGGTGCTGAGAACATGAACTACGTTTGGCAATGGCATCGTGTTCCCCAGTACCTCTACAAATACATCGATGGAGAACTGATACTCGGGCCACTTATCGACGGTCTTTTCGTGACCATTGAAATTGGCCTGTACAGTGTCGTGCTCGGCTTATTTATTGGACTAATCACTGCATTTCTTCGGTTGTCGGGCTCTTTTTCTGGCAAGCTGGTTGCGACTTTCTACCTCGAGATTGTTCGTAATACACCATTGCTTGTGCAATTATTTGTCTTTTATTTCGTACTTGGCCCGATATTGGAACTGGATCGTTTTTGGATCGCGGTGCTGTGTATTTCATTTTTTGAGGGTTCGTTTGCCTCGGAAATCATGCGCGCTGGCATCTTGTCTGTTGCAAAAGGTCAATGGGAGGCAGGCGATAGCCTTGGCCTGAGTCGAGCACAAGCTTACCGTCACATAATATTGCCGCAATCTATTCCAATCATGCTGCCGCCACTGGTTGGTATCCTCGTAAATCTGATCAAGCATTCGGCGATAGTCAGCGTTATCGCTGTTTTCGATTTGACTACAACGGGGCTTGACATTATTTCTGAGACGTTCATGGCATTTGAGATATGGATCGTAATCGCTGGGATTTATCTCATTATGACGGTCTCGTTGTCAATAGCAGTAAATCTTTTTGAGTCGTATTTGAAACGCAGTGCTTAAGATCTTCATCACTGTGTTTCGACTAAACAGGAGTATTGTGGATGTCAATATGAATGAATTTATGGGCTTCGCAACACGACTGTATTCGGTGTATTTGTATACACCATCTTTTTCATTAACAAGGAGGCAAATGAAATGTTAATTTCAAGAAAGATTCTTCTGGGGCTAGGTGTGTTATTTGGATCAGTTTTTGCGCTGACCACGGCGAATGCTGGCGAACTTCAAAAGCAATTAACCTCAGAAAGTGTGATACAAACAATTACCAAGCGAGGGAAAATAAAGATCGGCATGTCTACTTTTGTGCCATGGGCAATGCGTAATAAAGCTGGTGATCTTATAGGATTTGAAATCGATGTTGCGACTAAACTGGCGGAAGATCTTGGCGTTGAAATTGAGTTCGTTCCAACAGATTGGTCAGGAATTATTCCGGCTCTTATCGCCGGCAAGTTTGATGCCATCATCGGCGGTATGAGTGTTACCACACAGAGAAATTTGACCGTCAATTTCACCGCGCCCTATGCCCATTCCGGCATGGGAGTCGTAGCCAACACGGCGCTTGCGGGTAGCCTGGCGTGGCCAGATGGATACAACAGTTCGGACGTTACTTTTACCTGTCGACGTGGTGCGACACCCTGTACCCTTACAAAAAGAATGTTTCCAAAAGCAAAGCTTCGTCAATTCGATGATAGCTCCCTCGTGCTACAGGAGGTTGTGAACGGGAGCGCGCATGCAGTGCTCACGAGTTATCCAAACCCGACAATGTGGCAGAGTCAGCATCCCAAGGTATTGTTTAACCCGACACTCGAAAAATTGACAGAAGGTGATGAATCCTTTGCTATTCGTAAAGGTGATCCAGACGCATTGAATGTTTTTTCGAACTGGATAATGACAAAAACCAGTAATGGCTGGCTCGACGAACGCTGGGCCTATTGGTTCACGACGATGGACTGGTCTGATCAGGTTGATCTGAAAAAGTAGTGCTAGGCGCGGGGGCCGTTGAGTATCTCGGCCCCCGCGTTTTTCCCGAAGGGTTTATCAGGCAGTTAAGCTAAAGCTAGATACCTGCTGAGTTAATCGTGAAAAGAAAAAGGCCTTTGAGGCTTAATCGCCTTAACCTCGTTATTAATGTCACAGTGATTTTTTCTGTGCTCGGCTTTATTGCGTACATGCTCTATAAAGTTGATGAGGTGCTCGAGTATCACTGGCAGTGGGATTTCATTCCCGGCTATATTATTCACTGGGACGAGAGCGAAGGACATTGGGTTCCCAACTTGTTACTTAAAGGCCTATTTACTACCTGTCGGCTTGTGATCTGGTCGATGTTGGTTGCAAGCCTCATTGGGATCGTAATGGGAATAATGCGCACCAGTGAAAGATTGTTCTTTCGAATGATCAGCAGGTTATATGTCGAGTTTGTTCGGAACATGCCACCTGTTGTATTTATTTTTATTTTTTACTTTTTCATTAGCTCTCAACTTGTGCCGATTTTAGGTATAGATGAGATATCCGTGCGGGCATCACCTGCCACGCTGGCTGTGCTTGAATGGGTTATCGGTCCGCCGGAACTTTTCTCGAATGTAATTTCCGGTATTTTTTGCCTTGCTATTTTCGAGGCAGCCTATATCACGGAGATCGTACGTGCCGGAATTCAATCTATAGACCGAGGCCAGGTCGAAGCCGGGCAGTCTACTGGTTTGTCACGGCTTCAGTTGATGCGCTGGGTGGTTCTCCCGCAGGCGATTCATCGGATGCTTCCACCGCTGGCTGGGCAGTTCATTACACTGATAAAAGATTCCTCGATCGTCGCGCTGATTTCAATACAAGAGTTGACTTTCCTTGCGCGAGAGGTGGCAGTGTCGACCATGCACGTATTTGAAATCTGGATATTTGTTGCAGGCATGTACTTCTGCATTTGCTACCTTTTAGCCATACTGTTTGGCCGGATGGAAAAGCGTATTTCGGTGTATCGTTCCTGATAGGCCAGTCACCAAAAACTCCAAGTTGATTGGAGCATGGGGTAATTTACTTACACTCAGGAATGGCTAATCACTCAGAGTACCGGTATTAGCGTTCAGTACTCGCTGAAAACTTTTCAATTTCTGCATTAAACCAAGGGTGCGCGAATTAACGACAAATAGGGCTCGGAATCTACTTCTTCTGGCTAATATCGGTAATACTTTAGGATCGGCTTTTAAGCCTTGAAGATGATCTGCTGGGTTCGTCGTGGGAAGAAACAGTTTCACAACTCACCGGCGGAGTTCGAGTCGTTAGAGATCAGTAATAAAAAGAATACTTTCAATAGCTTTACTTTCTCTGAAGAGAGCTTGGATTTCCTCGAGGTTTCCCGCGAGTAAAATCGAGGCTATCAGTCGCGGGATTAATAACTTTAGATATTGGATTGACAACGATAATGCACCTCTGGGGGCCGGGTACCTTGGCTGCTGGTACTTCGCTACTTACTTGCAGCCACGGGTGCTGCGTATCTTCGCGTAGACTTTTGTAACTTTATTTTTCTGGACCAGACACCGCAATGCAATATTTGATGAAAACTTCAAAGGCAGATGTCGTCGAGTGTTGAATATCGCAAGGGGTTATTGCTAACCCTCGGGGGGGTGTTGGTTTTTACTCCGGATTCGCTGTTGATCCGCCTGACCGATGTGGACCCCTTTACCCTAGCGGTAGGCAGAGGCGTCCCGGCCGGGCTCATCATGTTGCTCGGCTATGCACTGGTTACACGCCAGGGATTACTGAGCTCGGTTCGGGCGATAGGCCGGTGGGGTGTGCTCGTGTGCCTGCTTCAGGGCACTTGTTCGATCACTTTCTTAGCGGCGTTCTCTTACACCAGCGTCGCTAATGTGCTTGTTATTTTTGCGTGTACCCCACTGATTGCGGCATTACTGTCTTGGCTTATTTTCCGCGAAAAGGTATCAGCCTCGACCTACTGGGCCATTGTCGGAGCAGCATCTGGCCTGGCGATCGTCGCCAGTGGCAGCTTTGGCGGGATCCGCTGGTTTGGCGATTCACTTGCGCTGTTGAATGCGGTTTTACTGGCAACGGTATTCACTATCTTGCGTGGCCACCGCGAGATCAACATGATTCCAGCGTCGGGCATAGGTTTGCTGATCGGGGCGCTTGTGTCCATTCCTTTTGCAGGATTTCCACCGCTGGATGCGCTGCAGGTGACCTGGCTGGCGCTGGCCGGCGTAATCATACTGCCGCTTGCTTTGACCCTACTGACGCTGGGCCCGCGCTACCTGCCAGCCCCGGAAGTAGGCATGATTATGTTGCTGGAAGCGGTGCTCGGGCCGTTGTGGGTGTGGCTGGTCATCCAGGAGAGTCCGGGAATACCCACGCTGATTGGGGGTACTGTGGTGCTGGTTGTGTTATTCGTTCACTCGTTGTGGCGGCTGAGAACTTCGGGCCTTGATTCTGGCTGATCGGTTTACGGTGGTAAGCCAACTCCAGATCGCCCGGCAATACCACAGCCATAAATTGACCAGTTGGAGAAGAACTGCTAGAAGAAGCGCAAGCCCATTGCTGTGCTTCGATCACACCTCGGCAAGGTCGGCTCGGCCGTGGCTTGGTAACATGTTATTGGTTGAAAGTTAAGGAGGGGAGAATAATCATGAGCAAGATCAAATCCGGACTTATTCAGATGAGCCTCAAGGGAAGTGCTGAA
>Ga0208640_1000998_pt1 | contig 11730 bp, 11 predicted proteins | sample ETNtaG_23_FD_185774 | JGI IMG/M metagenome (GOLD analysis project Ga0208640, IMG submission 185774) | Marine microbial and viral communities from oxygen minimum zone, Eastern Pacific Ocean - ETNP201310SV72 (SPAdes) (version 2) | ecosystem: Environmental > Aquatic > Marine > Oceanic ... | reverse complement strand
AACAAGCTTTGAGAATCTTAAAAAGAAAGCTTCAAAGAGACGGTTTTTTCAAAGTTATAAAATTAAAAAATACTTATGAAAAACCATCGGAAAAGAAAAAAAGAATTAAGCAAGAAAATATTAAAAGAGTAAAAAAAATCCGAAAAATGATGAATAGAATTTAAATTTATCGCGGGGTGGAGCAGTCTGGTAGCTCGTCAGGCTCATAACCTGAAGGTCGCTGGTTCAAATCCAGCCCCCGCAACCAATCACACCAACACTTTTTTAATTTAAGCTACCCGCAAAATATTTTTTGAGCACACTCTGAGTACAATCAGAACCAAGATCATTAAAAAGCGCTTCATTGGTTAGAGCCAAATAATTTTTCTTTAATTTTTCTTACTTTCACCAAAAATTTATAAAAATTACTTGAAGTTGTAAAAATAATCTCATTGCTTCTGTTCATAACATCCACTGCATGTAATTTATTGTAAATTATAGGTTTATTATAAATAGATTTTTCCAAATCCTTTTTATTTGACAAAATAATCTCATAAATTGAGCCATTCTCAGAAGTTGCTAATAATTTATCATCTACCTGATTGATGGAAGTAAAACCCAAATATTCACCAAAATATAAATTTATTCCAATGTAATTTTTTTTTTTAGTTGTATCTAAATACCAAATGTTGCTTGTAATATAGTCAGCAAAAAAATAATGATTATGCCAAATGGAATTTTTGTTTTTATAAACAACGCCACCTATTATTGAATTTCCATAACTGTCATCATTTGTTGAAATGAGTGATTCATGCAAATATTGCAACTTAGGTTCGATCATTTTCATTGAAGGATCATTAATATTTTTCAGACATATTTTTTTGCTGTTTTTAACATCTGCATAATGTTTATCATAAATTCTGTAACTGCCTTCAAAACATCCTGCCCCAAAATTTAGATAATTATTGAAATTTTCATATTTTACAATATTTAATTCCTCAATATATTCGCTTCCATTATCTGGAATGTAAATATCTCCAGTTTCCGAATCAAAACTAAATTTCCAAGGATTTCTAAATCCTAAAAAAAGTATTTCTGGTTTTCCATCTAATTGAGTAAATGGATTTTCTCTGACAAATGAATAATTTTTTCCATTTTCACTAAAATTGAAAGGATCAATTCTTAAAATTTTACCACTTAAAACTTTTATATTTTGAGGACTTTCAGGAACTCTAGTATCACCCAAGCAAATATATAAATAGTTATCTTTCGGATTAAAACTTATGGTACCACAATTATGCTCGGGAGCATCTTCTGATGATAATCTCTCTACACTTAAAAGTTCAACCCTAGAGGATAGTTTGGCTTGTTTAATTTTATCATCGTATTCAAATCTAGACAGGACTATTTGATTTTTTTTGTTAACATATGAAACAAAAATATATTTATCTTCTTCAAAATTTGGCGAAAATGTAAATCCGTTAAAACCTTGTTCCAAGTTGTCACTTTCAGATATTAAAGACTTTATGTTTAAGATTGGTTTTTGATTTATTTTAGGATCCTTATTATAATTTTGTATTTCTACAATCTGGCCCAATTTATGTTCTAGTACAAAAATTGAGTTTTTAGAAATAAATTCATTTTTGGACAAATGTGCAGGAAAATCAAGTCCTTCAGCTATTTTTTTTACTATTACATCTTCATTCGACAATACCTCTTTACTTAATAAAAGAAAAAATATTAATAAAATTAAAAAAAAATTTTTTTTCATTTTCTAAGTTTAATATTCATTATTTTGATTTAACTAATTTATTTTTTTTCCAAATGCCTTCTTCTATTTTTCCATTGGCATGTGTGAAGGTTCCCTTTCCGTGCCGTTTACCTTTTTTCCATTCACCAACATATTTGTCTCCACTAATGTATATGTATGTTCCCTTTCCATCACGCTCCTTTAGATTATCTGGAGCAAAATATTCATCTTTTTTCCATTCTCCAATATATTTGTCTCCATTAGAATATATGTAAACGCCTTTTCCATAATATTTATGCTTTTTCCACTCTCCAACGTACATATCTCCATTAGCGTAAGTATAGGTACCTTGCCCGTGTCTTTTATGATTTTTATATTGCCCAACATATTCTCTACCTTCGTGTCTGAATATTCCCTGTCCATGAAATTCTCCCTTATAAAATTCACCAATATATTTTTGGCCCTTGGGACCCATCGCAGTACCATGGCAATTTGTCCATTTTCTCATCATGCTAAAATGTTTCCTTGTATATTTTGAAATATTTTTATCATTTCCTTCACATTCAGGTAATGAACTTTGTGCCTGTAACATATTACAAAAAATTAGAACAACAAAAATATATAAAGACAATTTTTTCATTTTTTAAATTTTTGAGACTATTTTATTAATATTTTGAATTATATTTTCGATTTCATAATTTTTAATACCGGGATAAACTGGTAAAGAAAATGTTGTTTTTGCTTTTTTTTCTGTTTCAATTAAACGACTGGAATAATTGTATGTGAAATTTTTATACGCTTTCATGATATGAATCGGATAAGGATAATGAATGCTTAAATTTATTTTTTTTAAACTCAATTTCTTCAAAATTAATTCTCGTTTTGGATGACTTACAGCAAATATATGAAATACATGAAAGTTTTTTTTATTTACGATTGGCAATATAATACCTGATTCCATCAATCCTTTAAAATATTTTTGTGCTATAAATCTCCTTTTTCTTATATAGGAATTAACATATTTTAGTTTCAAATTAAGTATTGATGCTTGAATCTCGCTTAATCTTGAATTGGTACCGTGATCAATAGAGTAATATTTATTATTCCATTTTTTGTTTTTTTTTAAAGTATCTATCCCATAAAATCTGAATCTATGCATTTTTTCATACAGTTTTTTATTATTAGTAGTCAAAAATCCGCCATCACCATAAGCTCCAAGAATTTTTGTTGGATAAAATGAATAGCAACCTATATCTCCTATCGAGCCAGCTTTTTGGTTTTTATATAAGGCTCCACATGCTTGAGCACAGTCTTCAACTATTTTTAAGTTATGTTTTTTTGAGATTGATAATATTCCACTCATATCACAGGTTTGACCAAAAAGATGAACTGGAACTATTACTTTTGTCTTGGAATTAATTGCATCTTTAATTTTTTTAATATCCATGAGAGAATCTTTACCAATATCTACAAATCTTACTTTTGCACCCGTGTTTATTATCGATGCTACGGTGGGTATAGCAGTATTAGAAACTGTAATTACTTCGTCGCCTATTCCAACACCAAGAACTTTAAGGGCAATAAACAAAGCATCGGTACCACTACCTACTCCTATGCCATATTTTGAATTATTAAATTTACAAAAATTTTTTTCAAATTTCTTTAACTCTCTTCCAAAAAGTAATGTTCCGCTTTCAAAAACTTTATTAACAGAATTTAAGATTTCACGTTTAAGTTTTTTATATTCACGTAAATAATCCCAACTTTTAATCATCAGCAAATTATTTGTTTTTTAGTATTTTTATTAATTTTTCTGTATTTATCGAAGAGTTAAAAGGCATATTTATTTTTTTATTGTTTTTTAAAAATATTTTTTTAATTTTTGGATTTTCTATTTTTGCAAAATTGTATACCGATTGATTTTTGCCTCCTACATTCAATATTCCTTTTACATTAAGCAATTTTAATAATATTTTTGCCACTTCATCATGATACATAAAACTATTTTTTATATCACAAAATGCTGCTTTATGAACAAATGGCCTTTCAGTCATAGACAATCTTAATATTAAGGAATTTTTATATAATCGAATAGCACACTCTCCACCAAGTTTTGACCATGCATAATTATTTACAGGTAACAAGCTATTAGATTCCATATAGTTGCCCTCTTTGCCTGGATAAACATAATTCGTAGAAAAATAAATAAGCTTAATATTTTTTTCCGAACATGCTTTGACAATGTTACAAGTTCCAATAATATTTAAATCTATACTTTTTTTAATTTGACGATCGTGAATATTCATCGGTCTAGATAATCCCGCAAGATGAATAACAAAATTTGGTTTTTTAAATTTTATGTATTTTTGAATACTTCTAATTTTTGTAATATCCAAGGTTTTTTTGTTTGGAAAAAAAAATTTGTAATTTGTTTTTAATTTTTTAAGAATGGTTCCAAATCTTCCTGAGCCGCCTGTAACCAAAATTCTTTTTTTCATAATTAATAGTTAAATATTAACATGCGAAATCCATGTTCCGTCTTGGGATAAAAAATTTTTTTCTTTTTTAAAAATTTCTTCCTTATGGTTCCACGCAAATAAGTATGAGACATCTGGCTTGTCTATTGCAAAATTCTCAGCTGATATAATTGGAATATGCATGCCTGGAGAAAATTTTCCAATTTTTTCTTTCGTAGTATCATAAATACAATTAATAAAATTTGATCCAATTTGGCAGTAGTTTAAAACTGTAGTGCTTTTAGAAGTTGCAGCATAACCACATATCTTTTTGTTTTGCTTTTTATACATATTCAACAGATCGACAACTTTTTTTTTCGATAATTCACAATTTTTTTTAAATTCTAAGCAAGAATTAAGATTATCTATACCTTTATTTTTTTCATATTGAATAATATTTTTCAAATTGTCACTTATATCTCTTTGATTTTTCCTAGCAATAACATATCTCATTGAACCACCGTGCGTTTCTTGAGGGTGGGCATCTATTAGTTTCATATCAAATCTATTAAATATTTTTTGCACTGAACTAACCGAAAACATATATATATGTTCATCATAAATTTGATCGTAAGAAACTTTATCAAACATTGAACCAAGATATGGTTCTTCAAAAATAAATACTCCTTTTGATGTTAACATTAAATCCACTGATTTTACCAGATCCGTTATATCTGGCATGTGACAAACTACATTTGCCGCACAAATAACATCGGTATTGTGTTTAAACTTGCTTAATAAACTTACATTTTTATAACAAAAAAATTCAACTAAAGTATTAATATTATTTTCTTTTGCCTTCTTGGCAACGCTCATGGAAGGCTCAAAACCAATATGATTAAAACCTTCATTTTTAAAATTTATCAACATGGTTCCATCATTGGATCCAATCTCTATTACATTAGATTTATCATTTAAATAATTTTTTTTTATCCAATTAAAATAATTAAAAAAATGTTTTTTCATATATTCGGAACTTCCTGAAAAGAAAGGATAGTTTTCATTAAACATTTTTGTTGGATTTGGAAATTCATTAAGTTGAAACAGAGACAGCTCTTCTGAAAATCCCACTTCTAAATTAAAAAAAAACTCTTTATCAAAATCTTCTTTTTTTAAAAAACCATTAGCCAAAGGCATTTTTCCAAATGACATGAAAGGTTCAATAATTTTATTTGTAACCTTACATCTCATTTTTTAAATATTTGAATAGTGAAAGAGTATCTTTGATATCAACATCAATGTTGGATTTTAATACAAGTCCCTTATTTTTAATTTTTTGATCATCTACATGATAAGATAACTGATTCATAATTGGTGAATTAACGTAAACGATTTTAATTTTTTTATTAATTTTTTTGATTTTATTTAATATTTGATTTACAGTAAAATTTCCAGATAAGATATTGAAGATATCATTTTCAAAAAAATTTTTTTCTAAACAAAATTTAAAAACATCAAAGGAATCTCTAATTGACAAATAAGGTCTATATTGGTGTAAAGCTGTTTTGTATACTTCAATTTTCTCACCTATAGCAGCATTAAAACAAAACTTATTCACTGCTGTGTGAAATCTAATACCTTTTGAAACCCCCGTTATAGTTCCAAATCTGAAAGTATTGTATCTTAATTTATTTGAATTTTTCTTCAGTAATTTTTCTTCAATTAGTTTAATTTCAGCATAAGGACTTTGAGGTCTTAAAAACTTTTTTTCACAATTTTCATCGACCAAATCGGTTTGTTTTCCATACACGCTGGTTGATGAAAGATGAATAAGTTTAGTATTTCTATTTTTGCAATATTTCATTACCGTTTTAAGACAATTTAAATTATTTTTGTACATTTCTTTTTCTTTTCCAAAACTTTTTTCTGCATTAGTCATTGAAGCACAATGAATAATTACATCAACATTATGAAAATCATTTAAAGTTTTTAAATTATTTAAGTCTCTTAAAAAAAAACTTAAATTATTTTTTCTTTCAAGATTATACAGGGAATTAAATCTATTAGATTTTAAATTGTCTACAAGGATGGCTTTAGATATACTCTTTATTTTATGTATATTCTCTGCAACAAAAGATCCGATATGTCCACAGGCACCGGTAATTAATACTTTCATTTATTTCTTTTTTGAAATGCAATAAATTCTTTGTATGTTTCTATATAATCTTTAAAATCATATTCATAATCAGTTAATACCAAAACTAGTGAATTATTATTTAAAAATTCAACACTGCTCCAAATTTTTGGTGGAACAAATAAAGATCTTGATCGATTGGCACTTAGCAATACACTTTTTTCAGTTTTTCTATATTTTATATTTATTTTAATTTTACCCTTAATTGGGATAAATACCTGAGAACATTTTTTGTGCGCATGATCACCCCGTTTATATTTTTTTTTTCCATAAATAAAAAACATTCTTTTTACCTTGATCGGAAATTTATTATTAAAAGTTATAGGTAAAAGTTTTCCACTCGGTTTTGTGAACTTTTTAAGATTAATAATTCTTGGTGATTGCATCTAAATTTATCGATTAAAAATATTAAAAAAAATTTTTTGACTTACAATATATAAATATATCTATATAAATAGGCAAATTATGAAAAAAATTGTGGTAATTGGAGCTGGAATCGCTGGATTAAGCGTTGCTTGGAAACTTTCTGAAAGAGGGTACAAAGTAGATGTAATAGAATCCGATACAACAATAGGTGGTCTAGCAAAATCCATAAAAATAGAAAATTATCTTTTTGATATTGGGCCACATTCTTTCTTCAGTGAAGACGAAGAAATTTTTAAAAAAGTAATGGATTTATTTAAAGGTGAGCCAAGTGAAATGCCCAAATACACAAATAGGAGCTTTAAAATATTATTCAATGGTAAATACGTTGATTATCCTATATCCGCAAAAGGTATCCTGTTTCAAATGGGATTTTTTTCAGCAATTTTATGTCCTTTAAGTTTTGCAAAATCATATATTAGAACTTCCATATCTTCTTTGTTTGGGAAAAAAATAGAATATCAGAATTTAACAGTCAAACAATGGGCAACTGATAATTTTGGAGAATATCTTTATTTAAATTTTTTTAAACCCTACACAGAACAATTTTGGAAACTCAAAACATCTGACCTTTCTTATAGAGTAATTCCTTCAAGTAAAAAATTGAATTTTGCAAAAACACTTAAACATCTTCTGGTAAATAAATATTTAGAACTTTCAAAACGAGAGCCCGGAAAACTTTCACTTGTACAAAGAGAATATTTACCTTGTTATTATCCAAAAGAAGGCTTTGGAGAAATTGCAAATAGAATAAGTAAACAAATAAAAAATAATGGAGGAAAAATTCATACATCCCAGGAGGTTAATGAAATAATTTTAAATTCTAATAATTTCTTTGATGTCAAAACCAAAGATAAAATTTTTTCTGGAGACATTGTTATATCTACTATACCATTAAATAGAGTTGTATCAAAAATCAAACCTTTGCATGAAACAAGCATAATACAATCTGCAAAAAAATTAGAATATTTATCATTGATTATGCTTTATTTGATAACAAAAAAAAAAAATGTTCTTGGTTGCCAATATTGTTATTTTCTTGACAGACCATACAATAGAATTTCCGAAACGAATTTATTTAGTGAAAATTTGAGTCCTCAAGATGAAAACGTATTGGCAGTAGAAATTTCTTGTCACTTTGAATCCGAAACTTGGAAGTCTTCGGATGAAAAAATTTTTTCAAACTGTATCCAGGGAATTGAAAAAGATAATTTTTTAAAAAAAACAGATATTATAAATTATAAAGTAATTAGAGTGCCAAGTGTTTATCCAATTTACAAAAAAGATTATGAAATTCACTTAAAAGAAACTGAAAAATATTTTACTAAAATTAAAAATTTTTTTTCTATTGGTCGACAAGGACAATTTTATTATGGTGATATTGACCAAATGATCAGATTTGGATTTGATGCTGCTGATAAAATTATACGCGATTAATCTAAATTTTTTACAATATTCTCTGTCATTTTTTTTGCATCAGCAAATAACATTAAAGTATTATCCCTGTAAAAAAGCTCATTATCTATTCCGGTATATCCAGGAGATAAACTTCTTTTAACAAATAAAACTGATTTGCACTTTTCTACATCTAATACGGGCATACCATAAATTGGGCTCTGAGGATCAGTTTTAGCCGCAGGATTAGTCACATCGTTTGCTCCTATTACAAAAGCCACATCTGTATTTGCAAAATCATTATTAATATCATCTAATTCAAAAACTTCATCGTAAGGAACATTGGCTTCTGCAAGTAACACATTCATATGTCCTGGCATTCTTCCAGCAACTGGATGAATTGCATAAGAGACTTTAATTCCATTTTTTTTTAAAAAATCGACCATCTCTCTTAAAACATGCTGTGCTTGTGCAACTGCCATACCATACCCAGGTACAATTATAACTGATGATGCATTTTTCATTAAAAAAGCCGCATCTTCAGCATTGCCACTTTTGACTGGTCTTTTTTCAATATTTTTTGCTGTGTCATCTGTTGCCCCAAATCCACCGAGTATCACATTAAAGAACGATCTATTCATTCCTTTGCACATTATGTAAGAGAGAATTGCTCCAGAAGAACCTACTAGAGCTCCTGTTATTATTAACGCAGTATTTTCTAATGTAAATCCTATGCCTGCTGCTGCCCAACCAGAATATGAATTTAACATTGAAATGACTACAGGCATATCTGCACCACCAATTGGAATAATTAAAAGAAACCCAATTAAGAAAGAAATTAAAATTAATATCCAAAATAACTGAGGTAGTTGACTTATGCAAAGATAAACGATTGAAACAACTATCAAAATTCCAATTAATCCGTTTAATATATGTTGTCCTCTAAATATAATCGGAGAACCTGACATGATTCCTTGTAATTTTAAGAATGCTATAACTGATCCAGAAAATGTAATTGCTCCGATAGAGCCTCCTAATGACATTTCAATTAAGCTTGCAGTTTTAATATTTCCGACTGTGCCTAAATTAAATACATCTGGTTCAAGGAAGGCCGATATTGCTACCAATACAGCGGCAAAACCCACTAAACTATGAAATCCTGCAACCAATTGTGGCATGGCGGTCATGGGAATTTTGTAAGCTATAACAGATCCAATTATTCCCCCTGCCGACAAAAAAATTAACACATAAATAAATTCTTTAGAAAAGGATTCAACTACCAAAAAAGTTACAATGATAGCGATTAACATTCCCGAAATTCCAAACAAGTTTCCTTGTCTTGAAGTTTCAGGTGATGAAAGCCCTCGAAGAGCTAAAATAAATAATATCCCTGAAGCTAAGTATAAAAATGCTGCAAGATTCGGTGACATATCTTTATTTTTTTTTCTTTTTTTTGTACATCCGCAACATTCTTTGGGTTACTAAAAAGCCTCCAAAAATATTGATTGCCGCCAGTAATATCGCAAAAAAACCAAAAATATTTGAGATTTCAAAATTAGAATTACTTTCACCTGCCAAAGATGCAATTATTGCTCCCACAATAATTACAGAGGAGATAGCATTCGTTACTGACATTAATGGAGTATGTAAAGATGGCGTCACACTCCAAACAACATAATATCCTATAAATATCGATAATATGAATATGCTTAGTCTAAAAATAAAAGGATCAATTTCCATAAATTAAGTATTTTTGTTTTGTATAAAAGTTTTATTAATAATTTCGTCTTTTAAATTAATATTTAAATTTTTCTTTTCTTTATCATAAAGATTAAAAAAAAAGTTATATAAATTTTTGGAATATAGTTTTGTTGCAGAGAGCGGCAATTTATTCAATATGTTTTTATACCCAATTATTTTTATTCCATCTTTATTTACAATTTTGTCTATCTCGGAGTATGCTGAATTACCCCCCTGCTCAACTGCCAAATCAAAAACAATCGTTCCCGCTTGTATACCTTTAAACATTTCTTCATTTATTATTCTTGGTGCTTTTTTGCCAGGTATCAATGCTGTACAAATAACAATATCCATCTTTTTTAATGTATCGCTCAACAATTTTTTTTGTTTCAATTTAAAATTTTCACTTGTTTCCTTTGCATACCCTTCTTTAGTCTCTAGATCTTCAGCTCCTTCAACGGACAAAAATTTCCCTCCTAAACTTTCCACTTGTTCCTTGGATGCCTGTCTTACATCAGTGGCAAAAACTATTGCTCCAAGACGTTTTGCCGTGGCAATTGCCTGTAAACCAGCTACTCCAGCTCCAATTACCAAAACTTTTGCCGCAGGTATAGTTCCTGCAGCAGTCATCATCATTGGAACAACTTTTTCAAACTCGTTAAAGGATTCTATTACTGCTTTGTAACCAGCTAAATTAGCTTGTGAAGATAAAACATCCATTGACTGAGCTTTTGCAATTCTTGGCAACAAGTCTAAAGAAAAAATATTAATTCTTTTTTTTAACAATAAGTCTATTTTTTTTTTATTCCCATGAGGATTAAAAATACCTATTAATGAAGTATTCTCTTTAAATTTTTCAATATAATTTATTTCTGGTAAATTAACTTGTATTAAGGAATTGGAATTATTAATAACTTCATTAGCATTTTCTAATATTTGAACTCCCTCTGCTTTATAATCATTGTCATGAAAACCTAGATGAATTCCGTAGTTTTTGTTTATAAAAATTTCTATACCCAATTCTAAATATTTTTTTGATAATTCGGGGGTTAGTGAAATTCTTTTCTCTGAAGTTAATTCCTCACTTATTGATCCGATTTTCATAAATTATAAAAAAAATACTGAAATTATTTTTGTCTAGCTTTAAATTTGGGATTTTTTTTATTGATTATGTAAACTCTTCCTCTTCTTCTAACTAATTTAGAATTTAGATCTCTTTTTTTCAATGACTTTAATGAGGTAGCAATTTTCATAAATTTAATTTCATTTAGCCTGGCGACGACCTACTCTTCCGTGTCTTAAGACAAAGTACCATCGGCGCTGAAGGGCTTGACTTCCGAGTTCGGAATGGGATCGGGTATTACCCCTTCGCAATAATCACCAGGCTATGTATCTATATAATTATTAATATAAATTGCAAACAAATTAATAAAAAACTTCTTACTAATTCAAATTTTTCTCCAGCCTTTAAGATTTGGTGGGCACGGCAAGAATTGAACTTGCGACCTCTACGATGTCAACGTAGCATTCTACCACTGAACTACATGCCCATCTATTTGTTTAAATATAAAATTTTTAAATTTCATCAATTTTTGAATAGGTTTTTTTTATTAGATCGATTTTAGTCAATACAGTTAACTTATTTTACATTTTCTTTATACCATTCCAAAGTTTCCCTAAGTCCTTTTTCAATTGATATAATTGGTTTCCAACCCATGCTATATATAATAGAGCTATCCAACAGTTTCCGAGGCGTACCATCAGGATATGATTTATTAAATTTTAAATTGATT
>Ga0208640_1000994_pt1 | contig 11757 bp, 9 predicted proteins | sample ETNtaG_23_FD_185774 | JGI IMG/M metagenome (GOLD analysis project Ga0208640, IMG submission 185774) | Marine microbial and viral communities from oxygen minimum zone, Eastern Pacific Ocean - ETNP201310SV72 (SPAdes) (version 2) | ecosystem: Environmental > Aquatic > Marine > Oceanic ... | reverse complement strand
GAATGTCTTCAACTGGAACAAATGAAGCTGTTTCAGCGCCAATCACTGCAACAGCACCAAGTCCGCCACCAACATAAACGCTAAATCCTAATTCTCCTTTATCGTTACGCAATAATCGCAACCCAAGATCATGGATTCTTAGAGCTGTTTCATCTAGTTTTGCTCCATTGACTGCAATCTTAAATTTGCCTGGAAGCCAAGAAAACTCAGGATGTAAATTAAACCATCGACGAATCAACTCACAGTATGGTCGAGCGTCAGTAATCTCACCCTCTGTGAGTCCTGACAATGGATCAGCAGTAATGTTACGGGTAGCCTTGCCACTTGTTTGGATGGCATGAAGATCTACACTTGATAATTCACGCAAGAGGTTCGCTATTTCTGCAACCTCAATCCAGTTGAACTGTATATTTTGACGGGTAGTGAAGTGGCCAAAACCACGGTCATACTTGTCAGCTACGTTAGCCAGAGCCCTTAATTGACTTGAGTTCATTGCGCCGTAAGGAATGGCCACACGCAACATATGTGCATGCAATTCCATATAAAGACCGTTTCTTAACCTTAAACTTTTAAATTTGGCTTCATCCAGATCACCATCCAAGTATCTTTTCAACTGTTTTTCAAATTGATCAACTCTTTCAACAAGAAACTGAGTGTCATCTGTATTGTATTCGTACATATTTTTTATATTTTTTTAAGTATGATAAATTATAGTAGCATTTTCTATTATTTTATTTTTCATAGAAAAAAAGAATCTTATATACTGTTATAATCTTATTTTGTAGAAAAAAAATTTATTTTTTTCAGCTATTGAGAGAAACATTTATGGATGCAATCGATATCAAGCTGCTTAAATTACTGCAAAATAACGCAGAAATGACAATCCAGAATTTATCAAAAGAAGTTCACCTCTCTACAACACCATGTTGGAAACGCATTAATCAGCTCAAAAAACTTGGTTATATTAGCAAGACAGTTTCTCTAATTAACCGTAAAAGAATTGGATTAAAGGTTATCACTATGGTATTTGTCACAGTTAATACTCATGACCCAGAGAAGTTAAAGCTCTTCTCAAGAACAGTACAAGAGCTGCCGGAAGTAATAGAATGTTTTCGTATGAGTGGTGAAATAGACTATATATTGAAGGTTGTTGTTAACGATATCGATAGTTATGATAGTTTTTATAAACGTTTAATTGAGAAAGTTCATTTTCTTAAGGTGACATCACACTTTGCAATAGAGGAAATCAAAAGCACAACCGAAATACCTCTTGATCATCTAGAAAATAAGTCCAGTGATTAAGCTAGTTAATAATCAACCTTGAAAAACCAATTAGACAAACCAAAATCAGAACACCACCTATCCAACGTTTAAATCTTTGATCATTTTCCATAATTTTGTCATGCACTTTTAGTCCAATAAGGTGCCCTACAGCAGCCGCAGGAATCAACATCAGCGAAGATCGCCAGTCTACATAAACACCGACCGCTATAAAGGCCGTCATTTTGATCGTTACTAAAAAAAACCACAACACAAATAAAGTGTTACGTAATTTTTCTTTATCAATATGACGCATATAGACGGCAACAATTAGAGGCGCTCCGGTAAGAGATGTGCCTGAAATATAACCACCCAGAGTCAACAGAAAGTTGTCGACCCATTTTTTTTGCGAACTAATTGGACGATTAATAATCCAAGTTATTGCATAAAAGCAGGTAATTAAATAAACAATTACAGTCATCACTTGTGCTGGCAAATTAATTAGACCGATAACTCCTAAGAGTTTTGCTGGCAAAATCCAAGCAAGTGATCCTTTTAGATATTTCCAGTCAACCTTTTTTAATGCATTTGAAAGAGAGATGCCTGAAAAAAATAATAAATGGATTCCAATAATTGGCAGCCAATCGATAGGAGATCCCTCCACCAGCATCATTAGAGGCAGACCTAAGGCAGCACCACCAAAACCTAGACCTGTTCTGACAAAACCTGTCCAACAAAAAATTAATGCCACTAAACTTAATTCTAGGGATGTAAAGCTCATGAATTATTATTGTTACGTCGTTAGGATAAAAACGACATTATATTGAAATCTAAGAAGTCTAATAAATAAAAGGAACTATGATTTAAGTGCCTTTGCTAATTGTTTTGCGCTTTTATTAGCTAATTCTAGATCATTACATTCCACCATCACACGAACTAATGGTTCGGTGCCTGAAGGTCTGATAATGACACGACCATTTTTTCCTAGTCCAGAATTGACTGCTTTTATGGCCTTATTAAGACCACTATGATTATCCAAATCAAGTTTGCCATTTGTCTTAACGTTGATAAGCGTCTGAGGGTACTTTTTCATTTCACTTTTAAGCTCATGGAGTGTTTTACCAGTATTACATATAGCTTCCAAAACTTGCAAAGCAGAAATAATTCCGTCACCAGATGTTGACTTGTTTAGACAGATGATATGGCCTGAACCTTCACCGCCAAGGGCGGCTTTGTTGGATTTAATTTCCTCCATAACATAGCGGTCTCCGACATCTGCCTCTATGAATTTAATATTGAGTTTAGCAAATGCTTGACGTGCGCCTAGGTTAGTCATTTTTGTACCAACCACTGTTTTTGATTTGAGCTTCCCTTTTTCATGCCAGGCTTTGGCAATAATAAACAATGCCTCATCGCCATCTACCGCCTCACCGCAGTGATCAACCATTGCAAGGCGATCACCGTCGCCATCAAAAGCAATTCCTAGGTCTGCTCCATATTTCAACACCTCTCGCTGTAGATGTTTAGTATCTGTGGATCCACAATTAAGGTTAATGTTGTAACCATCTGGTTGGTTATTAATCATAACAATTTGGGCACCCAATTCAGCAAAGACGTTTTGCGCAATGTGGTAGGTTGCGCCGTTGGCGCAGTCAATAACAATCTTTAAGTTTGAAAGGTTAATCGTTCGATTAAATGTTGACTTGCAGAATTCGATATAGCGACCTAGAGCTTGGTCGTGTCTAACTGCCTTACCTATATTTGCTGTATCAACACTAACCATGGGGCTAGATAATTTTTCTTCTATGGCTTGCTGTGTTTTGTTGTTTAGTTTATATCCCTTGTCTGAAAATAATTTGATTCCATTATCTTGGAAGTGGTTATGTGAAGCGCTAATTACGACCCCTGCGCTTACTCCATATGCCTGAGTTAGATATGCAATTCCTGGTGTAGGCATTGGCCCTAACAGGCCAACATTAACTCCTGCCGACAAAAAGCCAGCCTCAAGTGCAGACTCGAACAAGTAACCAGAGACACGCGTATCTTTGCCTATAATAACGCTTGCCGGACCTTTTTCCGCCAATACCGAACCGACCGCCCAGCCAACCTTTAAGATAAAGTCTGCGGTGATGGGTGTCTTGCCGACTGTACCCCTTATCCCGTCTGTCCCAAAGATTTTTTGCAAAAACTACTCCCTAAAATGTTTAATCTGCTGCCAAACCTTTAAAGCATCTCTGGTTTCAGCAACGTCATGCGTTCTAATAATATCTGCGCCATTCTCTACAGCTATCAATGCTGCGGTTACACTACCAATCATTCTTTCATCAACTTCTTTATCGCCCAATAACGTTCCAATCATTGATTTACGCGAAAGCCCAGCCAAGATGGATACGCCGAATTCATGAAATTCAGACAAATTTTTCAACAACGCCACATTGTGTGCCAAATTCTTGCCAAATCCAAACCCTGGATCAAGAGTTATGGATTTTGGCTTTATACCAACCTTTGCGCAGGCCTTAATGCGTTCAGCAAAAAAATCTTTTACCTCAAGCACAACATTATCATACCTTGGATTTTGTTGCATAGTTCTTGGGTTTCCCTGCATATGCATTAAACACACATCTACTCCAAGTGATGCGGCTATTTCAAGAGCACCATCCAGTCTCAGAGCAAAAACATCATTAATGATACTTGCGCCAGACTCCACTGCTTTTTTCATAACAATAGGCTTTGAGGTATCAATTGATATCGGCACATTGATGTTGTCACATAGAGCCTCAATTACAGGCAATACCCTATTTAACTCTTCTTCCTCGCTCACATCAGGAGCGCCAGGTCGAGTAGATTCACCACCGATATCAATAATATCAGCGCCATGTTCAACCATTAAGATGGCTTGTTCAATTGCTTCTTGAGATTCAAAAAATCTTCCGCCATCAGAAAATGAATCGGGGGTGATATTTAACACCCCCATAATGATTGGATGATTAGCCGTCAAGACTAACTCGGATTATGCAAACTCTTCAGTACCGCCGCCAGTACGCTTATCGTCAGAGGAAGGCTTGGAGCTTTGGGCCTCTCTACCAGTTCCTAAATCTGACGAAACTTCATCAGAATCAACAACTTCAGCTGCCTCTCGCATCGGTATTCTGGCCATCAAGTCATCAATCTGTTCCTTGTCAATAGTTTCAAACTCAACTAAAGCTGCTGCCATGGCATCCAAAACATCTCTGTTTTCTTTCAGAATCTTGTATGCTATTGAGTAATTAGAATCGACAATAGTCCTAATTTCAGCATCGACCTTATTGAATGTCTGTTCTGATATATGTTTATGCTTTGTCACTTGGCGACCCAAAAAAACTTCGCCCTCATCTTCACCGTAGGCCATTGGACCCATCACATCTGACATACCCCAAAGTTTGACCATTTTATGGGCTAGCTCAGTGGCACGTTCAATGTCATTACTTGCACCAGTTGTCACAGCATCTTTACCATAGACAAGCTCTTCTGCAATTCGACCACCAAACAAGGAGGCAATTTGAGAGTTAATTTTGCGTTTTGAAATGCTGTACTTATCTTTTTCGGGTAGAAACATAGTTACACCCAAAGCCCTACCTCGTGGAATAATGCTGACCTTGTATACAGGGTCATGCTCTGGCATTAGGCGACCAACTATTGCGTGTCCAGCTTCATGAAATGCAGTCATTTCTTTTTCCGCATCATCCATAACCATGCTCTTGCGTTCAGAGCCCATCATTATCTTGTCTTTGGCTTTTTCGAATTCTCTCATACCAACTAACTTCTTGTCTTGCCCAGCTGCAATTAATGCCGCCTCATTAGTAAGATTCGCTAGGTCTGCACCAGAAAAACCTGGAGTACCTCTGGCAATATCCATTGATTTAACGTTTTTTGCAACAGGTAACTTCTTCATGTGTATCTTCAAAATAGCATCACGACCATTGATATCAGGCAAACCAACTGTTACTGTACGATCAAACCTTCCAGGTCTTAGCAGTGCAGGGTCCAGAACGTCAGGGCGGTTCGTTGCGGCAACAACGATAACACCCTCTGTGCCTTCAAAGCCATCCATTTCAACCAGCATTTGGTTAAGAGTTTGTTCACGCTCATCATGTCCGCCACCCAATCCAGCACCGCGCTGGCGCCCGACAGCATCAATCTCATCGATAAAAATAATACAAGGAGCATTCTTTTTGGCCTGTTCAAACATGTCACGTACACGAGAAGCACCAACACCGACAAACATTTCAACGAAATCAGATCCAGAAATAAAGAAAAACGGAACGTTAGCCTCACCAGCTACAGCTTTTGCCAGCAAAGTTTTGCCAGTACCCGGAGGTCCTACCATAAGGACTCCTTTTGGAATTTTGCCGCCTACCCTAGTAAATTTACTCGGGTCAGAAAGGAAATCAACTAACTCACTAACCTCTTCTTTTGCCTCGTCAACGCCTGCGACATCTTCAAAAGTGATGTGAGATTCATCTTTAGTAATTAAACGCGCCTTTGACTTTCCAAAGGACATCGGGTTCTTTCCACCCATAGCTCCCCCAGCGCCGCGCATTGTATAGAGAATGACACCTATAAGTAATAGTATTGGTGCGAGCGAAATAATTAGCTGCTTAACAAAGCTCTCTTTGGCTGGCGGTATTGCCTGTACCGAGACACCATTATTAAGTAGATCGCCCATCATGCCTAAATCACCTGGACTATAAGTCTCAAATTCCTGTCCTAAGGAGTTTTCACCGGTGATTTGACTTCCGGCAATCTTGACACTTGAGACATTACCTTGATTGACACTCTCAATAAACTGGGAATAACTGATCTGATTCTTATTGTCTTCAATTTTAAATTGCCCAAAAAGAGAAGCAATCACACTACCCAGAACCAACCATAGTAAAATATTCTTATACATAACAGAATTTATCCTAAATACAGAACGGTAAATATACCCTATTGACTAGATATATAGGGATTGATGCCATTATTTCAAGGTTTGACACCAATTTATTTTGCAAGTATGACATAATGATTTTACTAACTCAACCGCCTTATCGATCAAGCTCTTGCTGTCAATTATAGCTTCAACTTATAACCCATGAAAATAAAGCCGGAACAGCTCAATGATCAACTCTCAAAAGGTTTAAAGTCAATCTATTTAGTTTTTGGAGCAGAAATTCTCCTGGTCGAGAAGAGTTTACAGGCAATTAAGGACTCGGCAATGGCGTCAGGTTTTGGCGAAAGAACAAGATATGACGTTGATGGTCATTCCTCTTGGGATGAAATCATTGCTAACATTTCAAGTCCATCCCTTTTCGCTGAAAAAAGAATAGTTGAGCTGCGCCTAACTACTGGAAAGGTTGGAGTCAAGGGTTCAAAAGCAATTGTTTTGCTGGCTGGTAGTTTGCCCGATGATGTCCTCCTTATTGTATCTACTGGTAAATTAGATATGGCTCAGCAAAAAAGCAAATGGTTTAAGGGGCTCGACCAGAGTGGCGCAATTATTCAGCACTGGGAAGTTCAAAGCGAACAGCTCGTTGGTTGGATCATAAGCCATATGAATGAACTAGGCTTGAAGGCTGATAAAGATATCGCTAATGCGATCGCATACTGCACCGAAGGCAACCTTCTAGCCTCTATGCAGGAAATTCAAAAACTAAAGATTGCCTATCCAGATGGCTATATCGATAGCAAAGAGTTTCTCAATCAAATAGATCAACAGTCACACTACTCAGTTTTTGGATTGATCGATGCTGCACTAAAAGGTGACACGGAAAAAGTTAACAAAATATTTACCTCTCTGACTAATGAATTGACCCCTCCAATTATTATCATTTCGTCACTCTATCGTGAAATTAAAGCGCTCACTGCGATGTCAATTGAACTCCAACACAATGAAGCAATTGACAAAGTACTTACAAAGCATCGTGTTTGGCAAAAGAGGAAACCCTTGATTACAAACGCTCTAAAACAACACTCCTTCCAAGGACTCCAGAAAATACTCTTGACACTTGGACGTATTGACCGCTCACTCAAAGGTATGGATAATCTTAACGTTTATGACGAATTGCAAGGTGTATTTATCACTTTGTCAGGAAAACACAATGGACTCAATAGCTGAACTGATACTAAACATGGGACAAAAGGCCAAAAAAGCCTCCCGTTCCTTGCGCACTACAGATACTGATACGAAAAATTCCGTTTTACGTAATATTATCGCTAATCTACAAACAAACCAAGACTCTATACTTGTTGCCAATAATAAGGATTTGGCTGCTGGCAAGAGTAGCGGCCTTGATGATGCACTTTTGGACCGCTTGATGCTTAACCCTGAAAGGATAAGCGGCATTATTGAAAGCTTAGAACAAATTATCACTCTCCCTGATCCGATTGGTGAAACAACCAATCTTAAAGACCGCCCTAGTGGTATTCAGATCTGCAAAATGAGGGTTTCAATTGGTGTCATTGGTATCATCTATGAATCTCGTCCAAATGTCACCATTGATGCGGCTGCGCTTTGCTTAAAATCTGGCAATGCTGTAATTTTACGTGGCGGTTCGGAAGCGATACACTCAAATCTAGCCTTGTATCAGTGCATTAAGGAGGCTTTGAGTGGTGTTGGCCTAGACTCAAATGCAGTTCAGATAATAGATACCACTGATCGTGAAGCGGTAACCAAACTTGTTCAGGCTAGCGACTATGTTGATGCTATTATTCCAAGGGGTGGCAAAGGTTTGATTGAAAATATCAGTAGTCATGCCAAGATGCCTGTCATTAAGCACCTGCATGGAGTTTGTCATACCTATCTTGATAAAGAGGCCGACTCGCAAAAAGCCATAGATATCGCCTTTAACGGCAAAACTCGTCGTTACGGGGTCTGCAATGCTACTGAGACATTGCTAGTTCATAAAGACTTCAAATCAGAAACACTCAGTCAGCTGATAGAGCTATATGTTGACAAAGGAGTTGAATTGCGTGGCTGTCAAGAATCTCAGAAACGCTCAGACAAGATAATTGCTGCAACAGAGGACGACTGGAGCGCGGAATATCTCGCACCAATCCTTTCAGTACGGATTGTAGATTCATTGGATGAAGCAATTTTTCATATCGAGAAATACGGCTCATCGCATACTGACGCTATCGTTACAGAAAATAAATCACGCGCAAAAAAGTTCATGGCAGAGGTTGATTCATCTTCGGTGATGGTGAATGCTTCGACAGCCTTTGCTGATGGGTTTGAGTACGGACTGGGTGCAGAAATTGGCATTAGTACCGATAAATTTCATGTTCGTGGCCCGGTCGGACTTGAGGGCCTTACTTCACAAAAATATATTGTCCAAGGTGACGGACATACAAGACTATAGAGTGACATAATTATGAATATTCAGGACACATTAGCTATTATTGAGAGGGGTACAGATGAAATATTACCTCTTGATGAATTAAAGAAAAAACTTGAAAAAAATAAGCCATTAAGAATCAAATTGGGCATGGATCCAACAGCTCCTGACCTACACCTTGGGCATACAGTTGTCATTAATAAGTTGAAACAACTCCAAGATCTTGGTCACGAGATTATCTTTTTGATAGGTGACTTTACTGGCATGATTGGCGACCCAACAGGTAAAAACGTCACTCGCAAACCGCTCACAAAAGATGAGGTTCTAGAAAACGCGAAAACCTATGAAGAGCAAGTTTTTAATATTCTCGATAAAGACAAAACAAAGATTGCTTTTAACTCTGAATGGATGAGCAAGATGAGTTCTGCAGATATGATTAATTTGGCTTCAAAGCATACTGTTGCAAGAATGCTGGAGCGTGATGACTTCTCAAAAAGATACAAATCTGAGCAGGCAATTTCGATACACGAGTTTTTATACCCGCTTGTACAAGGTTTCGATTCTGTTGCACTTCAAGCTGACATGGAACTTGGAGGCAGTGATCAAAAGTTTAATCTCCTGGTAGGGAGAGATCTCCAAAAACAAGCAGGAATGGAGCCTCAAGTTATTCTTACTATGCCTCTATTAGAGGGTCTTGATGGTGTCCAAAAGATGAGTAAGTCACTTGAGAACTATATCGGCATTGACGAGTCACCCGACAGCATGTTTGGCAAGATTATGTCAATCTCAGATGAACTCATGTGGCGCTACCTTGAGTTGCTGAGTTTCGAGTCACTAGAGACTATAGAATCTTGGAAAAAAGAAGTCAATGATGGTGAAAATCCTCGAAACATCAAGTTTCGATTGGCAGAAGAAATCATTACTCGCTTCCATGACACTGACCAAGCTAAAAAAGCACAACAAAACTTCATTGACCGATTTGCAAAAAACCAAACTCCCGATGAGATGGACGAGTTTTCTTTCCTTAAGGGAATTAAGATTGCCAACCTACTAAAAGATTCAAATCTCGCCAGCTCTACTTCTGAAGCTTTGCGTATGATTAAACAGGGAGCAGCAAAAATAGATGGTGAAAAAATTACCGATAAAGATCTCGAACCGGAAGTAGGCACAGCAGTATATCAAGTTGGCAAAAGAAAATTTGCTCGAGTTACAATTAGCTAAATTCTCATAATAAAGCGTATAATATAGGCATCTGGGGATGACATGGCTTCGACGAGGAGTTGGATTTCAAGGATGCATGTCGAGGATAAAGATTGCTCGTAAAAACGTTCTTTAAATAATAGTTGCAAACGAAGACAACTACGCTTTAGCAGCATAATGCTAACCGTTACTTAGAAGTTGTCTGTGCTTTTTAGATAACGGTCGCTTACAGACTCGCCACTATTATTTTTTTAGGGTAATAGGGTTAAAACCTAATCTAAAATCGCTTTCTACATCCCTGTTGGTCGGGTGGTAGGAAGTTAAAACAATAGACCTGAACTAAGCATGTAGATTTCTTGACTGAAGGTTTTCGGACGGGGGTTCAACTCCCCCCATCTCCACCAAATTAATTTCTTACAAATCCTTTCATACCAACCTCTCTAGCTAAGAGGTAACCCAGCATCCGGTGTGAAGCCATACAATTCAACATCCGGTAGCACTGTAGCAAGGACATTTCTAGCGGCTATGAGATATGTTAATAAATTGGTTGAAGTTAATCTGAAAATAATTATTCAGTACAATGGAAAAACAAAATTCTATTTCTAGGTATGACAAATAAAAAATTGATATTTAGATTATTCAAAAGGTTGCTAGCAAAATCTGACTTTGATCTTATCTGCAATAAGTCCAACCAATGAACGAATTTTTTCAATTACTTATAGTTGGTATCAGTCAAGGCTGTATCTATGGTTTGATGGCATTAGGCTTTGTGATGATATACAAAGCCACCGAGATGGTTAATTTTGCTCAGGGCGATATGATGATGTTGGGCTCATTTGTTGCCTGGACATTAATAATGGATTTCGGTATGCCTTTCTGGTTAGGTGTTCCTTGTACACTAATTATCATGGCATTGTTTGGCGCTCTCGTCGACATTCTGATAGTGCGTCGAGTGATTGGACAACCTCAATTTGCCATTGTCATTCTTACCCTTGGACTGGGCATTATCTTTCGTGCTGCTGCAGGAATGATTTGGGGACAGGTACCGCTGACTATTGATAGCCCCATTTCAGGTTTTAGTAGTTTTTACGGAATTGTTATAGGCAATGAACGATTAGCAATTATTGCTGTAACAGCACTATTGATAGTGATTCTATGGGCATATTTCCGTTACTCTAAATGGGGCATCGCAATGAAGGCTGCGTCTCAAAACCAACTAGCTGCATATTACTCTGGTATTCCTGTGAGAGTTATTATCTCTGCTGTTTGGGCTGTTGCCGCTGCCATTTCTGCTTTAGCTGGCATTTTATTAGCCCCAATCACGCTGATCGAACCAATGAACGGCTTACTAGGCATTAAGGCTTTTGCTGCTGCCGTAATTGGTGGCTTTGGTTCGATGCCTGGCGCTATTCTTGGAGGGCTTATTGTTGGCATTATAGAGCCATTTGCGGCCGCATATGTTCCTGGAGTCAAGGGCAGTATGGTCTACGTTGTAATGTTAATAGTGCTAGCCTTGCGACCACAGGGATTATTCGCCCAAATTCATAAAAAGAAGCTTTGATATGAGAATCCTATTCAAAACCAATTATAGGCAAGACTTAAATCTAGCGAAGCATAGTGGTCACCGCTTTTGGTATGGCTTGCTGATCCTTATTCTATTCGCAGCGCCAATGATGCTCGATGGTTATTATATTGGCGAGGCAACGCGTGTGCTGATCTATGCCATGGCAGGTTTGGGTTTAATGGTGCTAACCGGCTTTACAGGCCAGGCCAGTCTCGGCCACGCAGCATTCCTGGCAATCGGCGCCTACACAAATGCCTGGTTTCTAGCACAGGGGTTTTCCTCCTTTGTAGCGTTACCAATGGCCGCCTTGCTGAGCATGATAGGAGGTCTACTTGTCGCCATCCCTGCAGCACGGATGTCAGGTATATATCTGGCAAT
>Ga0208640_1000988_pt1 | contig 11808 bp, 9 predicted proteins | sample ETNtaG_23_FD_185774 | JGI IMG/M metagenome (GOLD analysis project Ga0208640, IMG submission 185774) | Marine microbial and viral communities from oxygen minimum zone, Eastern Pacific Ocean - ETNP201310SV72 (SPAdes) (version 2) | ecosystem: Environmental > Aquatic > Marine > Oceanic ... | reverse complement strand
GATACCACCCTCGTCGGCGGATTCCAGGATCCCCTGCACCCGACGGTCACCGTCGGTACCGGGCAGCGTCTTGACCGTCACGGTCGAGCCGATTGCCCGCACGAAGTGGCCGGGTCTCCTGAGGGTGCGTTCGAGCCCCGGGCTGCTTACCTCTAGCGTGTAGCGGCCCTTCACCGGATCCTCGTGGTCAAGCGCCCGGGACACCTCACGGGTGAGGGCGGCAATGGCATCCATGCCCACGCCGTCCGGATGGTCGACCGTGACCCGAACCACCCCACCGTCGTAGTCGATGTCGAGCAACTCGACGCCGACACGGTCACAGAGGGGCGCGACGAGGGAGCCGACCCTGTCGGTCACACCCATCGCTCCTCCTGCTCGGTCCTGTTGGCACCGACCTCGACGGCCGGGCCACCTCTAGTTTTCGTACTCTCGTCCTCGTACCTCGCCCGAAGAAGGCAAGAGACGTGGGCAAAGCCCACGTCTCGTCCCGGAACGATGTACGTGCGGCGGCAGCATACCCCTGCCCGCCGTCCCGGCCAAGGGCCCGAGCCCACACGTAGGATCGTCGCGTCAGGCGATCCGGCTGCGAATGTTCTCGATCAGCGTGCCGGCGTCGTTGGCGTCGTCGCCCTGCTCTGTAAGCAGACCCCTGCGGTCCCGTTCCGCCTCCCTGGCGGCCCTCTCGGTGTCGACCCGTGCCAGTGCCGCATCGGCGCCGTGCTCGTGGATGAACACCGCCCACTCGACCAGGGCATCGACCATCTCGCCCTCGTCGACCACGGCAGCGTTCTGACCCTTGACGAAGAGGTGACCACGCCGGCGCCCTGCGGCGATACCGAGGTCGGCATCCCTCGCCTCACCGGGCCCGTTCACCACACAACCCATGATCGCAACCTGGAGGGGAATCCGGCGCTCGGCGAAGGCCTCCATTGCCTCCTCGGCGACGGCTACCACGTCGATCTCCGCACGTCCGCAACTGGGGCAGGCGATGAGGTCGACGTTCCTGCGCTCGCGCAGCCCCAACGACTCGAGCAGTTGTCTGCCGGCACGGGCCTCCTCGACGGGATCGGCGGTGAGCGAGTAGCGGATCGTGTCACCGATTCCCTCGGCCAACAGCGTGCCGATCCCGGCAGTGGACTTGACCAGCCCGGCCGGCGGTGGACCCGCCTCGGTAACACCGAGGTGGAGCGGGTGGTCGGTGACATCTGCAAGCTGGCGGTAGGCCTCGATCATGATCGGCACGCTCGAGGCCTTCACAGAGATCTTGATCAGGTCGAAGCCCACCTCGGAGAAGTAGCCGATCTCCTCGAGCGCCGACTCGACCATGGCCTCAGGCGTAACCCTGCCTCCGTGCTTCTCATAGAGCTCAGGATGCAGGGAACCACCGTTGACGCCTATGCGAATCGGCACCCCCCGGTCACGGGCCTCGGACGCCACCGTGCGTATGTGCTCGGGCTTCCGGATGTTGCCGGGGTTCAGCCGGAGGCAGTGCACCCCGGCCTCGAGGGCGGCCAGCGCCATCCGGTACTGGTGGTGGATGTCGGCGACGATCGGCACCGGCGAACGCGGAACGATCCGGGCCAGGCCCTCGGCCGCCTCGATCTCGTTGCAGGTGCACCGCACGATGTCGGCGCCGGCCATGGCCAGGTCGTAGATCTGCTGGAGGGTCGCCTCATGGTCCGCCGTTCGCGTCACCGTCATCGACTGGACGCTGATCGGTGCACCACCGCCGACGGCAACATCGCCGACCATCACCTGCCGGGTGCTGCGCCGGGGGAACCCTGCCGTGACCTCCACGCCTCGAAGGCTACCGGTGGCCGGAAGCCGCCCCCGTCGGCCTGGGCACGGTACCGACCCGACCCCTCAGCCGAAGTTGAGGGGGTCGACGATGTCCCGGTAGAGGGCGATCACGGCGAGGGCGACCAGGAACAGAACGACCGCCCACGTCAGCGGAGCCAACCTTGCGGCATCGGCGACATGGCGTCGGCCACCCCGGGACCGCAGGCGTTCATAGGTGGCGATGGCGATGTGGCCACCGTCGAGAGGCAGCAGCGGTAAGAGGTTGAAGACACCGACGAACACGTTCACGAGAACGAGGAACCACAGGAAGTTGTGGGCGCCCGAGTCGAACGCCGCATCACCGAACCGAACGGCGCCGTAGATTGAAAGCAACCTGTTCTCGTCATCCGGATCCACCGACGTGACGCCGAGGTCTCCCTGTGTGCCACCTGGCTCGACAGCTCCCCCGACGAACCCCGAGAGGCCACCGGGCGTGAAGAAGTGGACGAGCGCGTCGCCGGACATCCACAACAGGTCACCCAACGCCGTGACCGACTCCCTGGCCGCCGTGACGGGACCCAGGCGAACCATCGGATGCCTCGGTGATACCCCGAAGAAGCCGACCACCGCAGCCGACCCGGTGGGCAACCTGCGCGCCACGGTCGTGATCACGACGGTGGCGTCATCGCTGCGATGCACGCGCAGCTGGTGTTGGGCGCCGACCTCTACGAGATCCTCGACCTCCGACCAGTTGTCTGTCGCCACACCGTCCACGGCGACGATCCGATCGCCGGGGAACAGCCCGGGGAATGCGGAGGCGCCGCTGCCGGTCAGGCGCTCACCGACGGCCACCGACCGGACGAGGTGGACACCTTCCCGCTCGATCTCGACCGACACGACCCGACCCGGCAACGCCCTGACGACCTCGCCGAAGCGATCGAAGTCGACCACCGGGCGACCGGCGACAGCCCGGATCCGGTCGTCGACCTGGATCCCCGCCGCTTCAGCGGCAGTTCCCGGAACGACCGAGCGGACGACCCACTCATCGACATCCGGGCGGCCCATCCCCGTGAAGATGACCAACAGCAGCACAGTCGCCAGCAGGAACTGCATCCCGGAACCAGCCAACGCCAACGCCATCCGCTTCGGGTACGACTGGTGCCGGTACGTGCGGTGCTCATGGGCGGGATCGACGTCATCCAGGTTGGTCATCCCTGTGACCCGCACGTAGGCCCCTGCAGGGATCACCTTGATGCCGTATTCGGTCTCGCCCCGTCGCACCGACCAGACCCGTGGTCCGAACCCGATGAAGAACTCGGTGACCTGCATGCCCGTCCAACGGGCAACGAGATAGTGGCCCAGCTCGTGTACGACCAGCATGCCGACGAACGAGAGCACCACGACCAGCAGTGACATGCCGAACCGGAGCCCGAGGGCCACCGTGCCCCCGACCAGCAACAGGAGCCTGACCCGGCGGTCGCCGGCAGTCAGTGGCGACCCGGTCACGGGTGACCGGCCAGCCGTGCCGAGGTGACCTCACGGGCCCGCTCATCGGCGTCGAGGACGGCCTCGATGCTGTCGGCCGCAAGGCCCGGCCAGTCCTCGAGGACATCGGTGAGCACCTCTGCAATCCCCACCCAGGGCAGGCGCCCCTCGAGGAAGGCCTCGACGGCAACTTCGTTGGCGGCATTCAACCAGGCCGGTGCGGTCGCCCCGAGGCGACCCGCGGCGAAGGCAAGGTCGAGGCACGGGAACGACTCGCGGTCGGGCGGCTCGAAGTCGAGACGCGAAGCCTCGCTCCAGTCGATCGTGCCGAAGGGCAGGTCGAGTCGATCCGGGTAGGCCAATGCGTACCCGATGCACAGACGCATATCGGGTCGGGAGAGCTGTGCCATGGTCGTTCCGTCCGTGAAAGACACCATCGAGTGGACGACGGACTGCGGATGAACGACGACGTCGATGCGGTCATAGTCGACGTCGAAGAGCTCGTGGGCCTCGATGACCTCGAGCCCCTTGTTCATCAGCGTCGACGAGTCGACGGTGACCTTGGGGCCCATCGACCAGGTCGGGTGGTCGAGCGCATCCTCGATCGTGACATCGACCAGCTCTTCGCTGGAGCGGCCACGGAACGGACCACCGGATGCCGTGAGCACCACCCGGTCCACGGCGTCCCCGCCGTCGTCACCGCGCAGGCACTGGTGGACGGCACAGTGCTCGCTGTCCACCGGCAGCAACTCGGCGCCGGGTGTGGCCCGGGCCTCGCGCACGACCGGCCCTGCGGCGATGAGGGACTCCTTGTTGGCTAGGCACAACCGTCGCCCCGACTCGAGGGCGGCAAGCGTGACCGGGAGTCCGGCGAATCCCACCACGCCGTTGACCACCACCCCGGCCGTCAACGCCGCTTCGGCCAGAGCCGAACCGCCCGCCAGGACCTCGGTCCCGGCGGGGACCCGGTCGGCCAACCCGGCGGCCAGCGACGCATCGGCGATCGCCACGACCGGTGGACGGAAGCGTTCCACCTGCTCGACCAGGAGATCGACGGAGCTGGCCGCACCGAGCGCCGCTACCTCATACCGGTCTGGGCGGGCGGCCAAGATGTCGAGCGTCTGGGTCCCGATCGAACCGGTCGACCCGAGCACCGCGACCCGCGTCATGGCCCTGCCACGCGCCGCTCGGGGGAAGGACGCGTCGTCGGCATGCGGCGGAGCCTACGGTGCCGGTCGAGAGCCCCGGAGGCGGGTGGGCGGGTTCAGGCCCCGAAGAGGTCGAGCATCCGGGCGGTGTAGTAGGTCGCCGGCAGCACGAACAACAGGGCGTCGAAGCGGTCGAGCAGGCCGCCGTGGCCGGGGAGGACGCTACCCATGTCCTTGATGCCGAGGTCCCGCTTGATCATCGATTCGCAGAGGTCACCCAGGGGTGCGGCGACGGCCGCCACGATGCCCAGCACCGCAGCCGACATGAGGTCGTCCGCGAAGGGCGTGATGCGGCCCACAATCAGCACACAGACGGCGAAGCAGGCGACCATCCCGCCGACCAGTCCCTCCATCGTCTTGTTGGGGCTGACGGCAGCCAACTGCGTACGGCCGGCGAGGCGACCGACGAACAGGCCGCCGACGTCGTAGCCGACGGTCGCCAGCACGGCAGCAAGCAGCAACCCGATGCCGTTCCCATCGGTGAGCATGAGCCCCACGAACGATCCGAGCATCCCCACGTAGAGCACACCGAACAGGGTGACGGAGATGTTCACCATCGGAGCGTCCCGGTCGACCCCGGTCAGGTACCAGAGCAGGCAGAACAGCACCGTCAGGCCCAATGCCAGCGGAACCGCCGCCTCGAAGCGCCAGTAGGCGCCCAGGTTCAACGATCCGACGGCCACGATCCCCAGGAGGGTGGCCGGCTGGTAGCCGACGCGTCGCACCGACCCGTAGAACTCGACGGCGGCGAGGACCAGCACGGCGGTCGACAGGGCCAGGGTCGCCGATGCCCCGACCTTGAACGCCACGAGCGCCAGGGCACCGAGGCCCAGCCCGGTGATGATCGCCGACGGCATGTCACGACCGCCGCTGTCGGCACCCCCACGATCCGAACGGCGTCTGCGCCCACTTCCCGACTCGGCCGGTGTGGGGATCGAGGACTGCCCTGCGCCGACCGGCTGTGGGTCGTCAGGAGGGAGCAGGGGTGGATCAAAGCTCTCGCCGGATCCCAGACCCGACGGCGGGTCTTCGAAGAAGGCTGCTGCTGTGGGCTCGTCGAATGCGCCGACGGGGTGCTGTGACTCGTGGTGTTCGGGTACATCGTCCGCCCAGCGGGGCTGTTCGGAGGCGAAGCCCGTTGGCGGTACAACCACCGGGGTTGTCGGCGGCTCGGTCCAGTGGGGCAGGTCCTCGGTCGGCGGTTCGCCGCCGAACACCGAACGACCGGGCTCGACCTCGTCGTCGGCCGGTTCGAGGCCCAGAATCCGGATCTCCTCGAAGGGCTGGTCGCTGCTGCGCTGCTGGTTCACGAATCCTCCCTCGGTCGTCCTGCTCAGACTTCGAGCAGTTCGTCCTCTTTGGCCGCCCGAGCCTCGTCGATCTCGGACTCGTTCCGGTGGATCAGGTCGTCAAGTTGTGAACCGGCGTGCCGGATGTCGTCCTCTGACACGTGGCCCTCGCCTTCTATGTCGTCCAGATCCTTGCGTGCATGGCGGCGGATGCCCCGAAGGTGGTTCTTGCCGTCCTCGGACATGCCGTTGATCATTCGTACCATGTCCCGACGACGTTCCTCGGTCAGCTCCGGGAATGACAGCCGAATCGTGCGACCATCGTTGCTCGGAGCGAGGCCGAGGTCGGCGTTGACGACTGCACGCTCCACCGCCGGGACATTCGCCGCGTCATGGGGCGTGATCAGGAGTTGGCGGGGCTCAGGCACGCTGAACGTGGCGAGTTCCTGCATCCGCATCTCGACGCCATAGGCCTCGACGGTCAGGTTCTCGACCATCGAGGACGAAGCCCGACCGGTTCGTACCGTCGAGAACTCGCGTCGAGTATGGACAACGGCATCGGCCATCTTCTCCTTGGCCTCTTCGAGGACCAACTGGACCATCTCGTCGCTCAAGGATCCTCCCAGCTCAGGCGACCAGAGTACCGACGGACTCTCCGGCGAGGATGGATCGGACGTTTCCGGATGTCATCAGGTCGAACATGACGATCGGCAGGTTGTTCTCCATGCAGAGCGTGACCGCCGTGGCGTCCATCGCCCGAAGCCCCATCTGGATCACCTCGAGGTAGCTGACCTTGTCGAGGAGGGTCGCCTCGGAATCGGCCTGCGGATCGGCGGTGTAGATGCCGTCGGTTCCTGAATGGGTTCCCTTGAGCACCACCCCGGCCTCGATCTCGACTGCGCGCAGGGCAGCGGCAGTGTCGGTCGTGAAGAACGGGTTGCCCGTGCCGCCGGCGAAGATGACGACCCGGCCCTTCTCGAGGTGGCGGGTTGCACGCCGCCTGATGTACGGCTCGGCGATCTGTTCCATGCGGATGGCGGTCTGCACCCGGGTCGGCTGACCCAGTTGTTCGAGGGTGTCCTGGAGGGCAAGGGCGTTGATGGTGGTCGCCAACATGCCCATGTAGTCGGCCTGGGCGCGGTCCATGCCCGCACCGGCGCCCGACATGCCCCGCCAGATGTTGCCGCCGCCGACGACGACCGCTACGTCAACCTCGAACTCGCGACAGACATCGACGATCTCCTGGGCGATCCGGGCGACGATCTCGCCGTCGATGCCGTACCCGGCGGAACCGGCGAACGCCTCTCCTGACACCTTCAGGACCACACGGTCCCAACGTGGGGTGAGGCGTTCGGTCACGGCATCAGCCTCCCAGAAATACCTGGGCGAAGCGAACGATGTCGCCGCCGCCTAGCGAATCCTTCACCAGGACCTTGTCGCCGTGGAGCCCCTGTTCGAGAAGCACCGACTCGCGGTACCAACCCGAAAGCCGACCTTCAACGATCTTCTCCCAGGCCTGCTCGGGCTTGCCCTCTGCCTTGGTGATCTCGAGCAGCGACGCACGCTCCTGGTCCACCAGGTCGGCCGGGACCTCGTCACGGGACAGGGCGGTCGGCTTGGCGAAGGCGACGTGCAACGCCACCTGGTGCAGGGCCTCGGCGTCGACGCCCGAACCCTCTACGACCACACCGTTGACCCCCCGCCCGTCCTGGACGTGCAGGTAGGTGTCGAGCGCATTGCCTTCGGCGGCCTCGACCAGGGTGACCGTACCGACCTCGATGTTCTCCTTCGTGGAGAGCTTGAGGTCCTCGAGTGCTCCGGTGAAGCCTTCTACCGCACCCTCGCCGTCAGCGAGGACTACGTCGGCGATGCCGTTGACCAGGGTGATGAAGGCATCGGACTTGGCCGAGAAGTCGGTCTCGCACTTGACGTGCACCAACGCCGCACGGGTGCCGTTGCCGGCAAGCGCTACGACGCCCTCGACGTTGTCCCGGTCGGTTCGGGTTGCCGCCTTTGCAAGGCCGCGCTCGCGCAGCAGTTGGGAAGCCGCCTCGAAGTCGCCGTTGGCGTCGGTCAGCGCACGCTTGGCGTCCATCATCCCGGCGCCGGTGGCGTCACGTAGGGCCTTGACCTCTCGTGCAGTGATGTCAGCCATGCCAGTCAGGACCCTTCCACGACTTCGTCGTCGGGGAAGGTCCCGGCAGCGACCTCATCGGCTTCGGCGGGAGCCTCGGCCACGGCCTCACCGGCATCATCGGCTTCGGCGGGAGCCTCGGCCACGGCCTCACCGGCATCATCGGCTTCGGCGGGAGCCTCGGCCACGGCCTCACCGGCTTCAGCCGACACCTCGGTTACGGCATCACCGGCATCTCCGGCATCAGCGGACGCCTCGGTTACGGCCTCACCGGCTTCACCGGGAACCTCCACGGACGCCACCACGCGGGCCTCACGTTCGGCTCCTGCCGCCTCGGCCTCGACACGTGCCTCCGCCTGCTCGGCGGCACGGTCGTCGGCATCGAGCGAAGGGCCTTCGTCCTCTGCTGCAGCGATGCGGGAGTTGGCGATGTAGCGACCCTCCTCGACGGCGTCGGACAGGATGCGACAGAGCAGCCGGCCGGCCCGGATGGCATCGTCGTTGCCGGGGATCAGGTACTGGATCACGTCCGGATCGCAATCGGTGTCGACCACTGCCACGATCGGGATCCCCAACTTGTTGGCTTCTGTGACGGCGATGTGCTCACGGGCGGTGTCGATAACGAATACGGCATCGGGCAGCCGCTCCATGTCCCGGATACCACCCAGGTTCCGCTCGAGCTTTTCGAGCTCGCGCGACAGCAACAGCGCCTCCTTCTTGGGCATGGCCTCGAACTCGCCCGAGTCGCGCATGCGCTGGTACTCGAGCATCTTGCCGACACGCTTCGAGATGGTCGAGAAGTTGGTGAGGGTGCCACCCAGCCAGCGCTGGTTGATGAACGGCATCCCACACTTCTCGGCGTAGGAGTTGATCGGATCCTGTGCCTGGCGCTTTGTGCCGACGAAGAGCACCCGGCCACCATCGGCGACGAGGTCCCGCACGAACACGTACGCCTTCTCGATCCGGTCGAGGGTCTGGTGGAGATCGATTATGTAGATCCCGGACCGCTCGCCGTGGATGAACCGCTGCATCTTGGGGTTCCAGCGGCGGGTCTGGTGACCGAAGTGCACACCCGCCTCGAGCAACTGCTTCATGGTCACGACAGCCATGCCGTGCCCTCCTTTCCCATCGGTTCGACTCGCCCCGTCCCTGCGCCCGGAGGCGACCGTGGGTGGGTCGGGGTGTAGGTGGATTCGCGGCCACCACACGGTGCGGTGGCCAGCGCAGGAGTGTAGCGGCGGCCGACGGCGGCTCCCCCGGGAGTCGGGCGGCGGATCGCGACTCCCGGGACCCACGGCGCCGGTCACCCCAGGTACCCCGACAACCCGTATGCCGTGACCAGTTGGTTTGCGGACTCGATGATGAACGGAACCGCAACCCCGCCCAGGCGTTCTGCCAGCGACTGGCAGGCCGCAGGCCGACCTGCGAGGAAGAGGCTGATCTCGCGTAGGGCGTCCCGGTGGCCGGCGAGGCCTCCATGGGCGTCCGTGCCGAGCATGTCGACGACGACCGTGCGGGCACCGTCGAGTTCGGCACGACCCGCCGGGACGATCAGGTCGCCGGAGGCCACAAGGCTGAGCGCCTCGACGCCCGCAGGTGCCGGACGCAGGGCACCCACCGCCAGGTCGGCGAGGACCGGCTGGCCGACCTCAGGGCGTCCGCCGAGGCGAAAGGCCTCGGCTACGCCCGGCAGCGCACCCAGGAAGTCGAATCCCTCCGCCAGGAGGTTTCCACCGTGCGGTGTCGACAGCGTCACCAGGCGCAACTGTGGCGCATCGATGTCAGCCGCCAACCGGGCGACACCCTCGAGCGCCACCAGGCCGCCCAGCGAATGCCCGTAGACCTCGAGGGTGGCACCGGGCCGCTCCCCCGCAATGTCGGAGAGGAGTTGCGCCAGGAGTTCGGCACTCTCCTCGACCGGGCGGTACACATCGCCTGCGACCTCGTGAGAAGCCTCCAACCGCGTAGCCCATTCGGGGACGGGGACGTCGCCGGCGAAGCGCCCTCCCCCGTAGGAAAAGCGTACGACGTCGTCGGGATCGATGCCCAGGGCCCGCATGTCGAGGTCGGTGATCGGTCCACCGTCCTGTCCGGAACCGAGGCCCGGCACCAGGATCGCGACGCGGCCACCCTGAGGTGACGCGACGCCGACCTCCGAGGGTGTGCACTCGGGCGTCGGCAGCGCTGCAAGGAGGTCGGTGGCGAGGTCGATCGAGGCGCCCACCGTCGCGATCGGGCGTTCGACGTACCATGTCAGGCCGCCGAGGGCTGTCCGTCCGGCTCTGACAAGCAGTTGGTGTCCGAGCGTTGCGCCCTCGACGAACTGCGCGCCCGCCCAGGAGGTCGCCGACCCGGCGGCCGCAACCAGGTTCCCCAACGCCGACCGCTCGTCGCCGAGGAACTCTCGTGCCGCAGCGACGATCGCCTCCTCGTCGTGGGGGGCCAGCCGGGCCCGAAGCACGCCGTTGGTCTCGAACAGCAGGCCCGGATCAAGGTAGGTACCGTCCGGGTCGCGGACACCGAAGTGGAACGTGGTTGCGGCGCGTCCCACAGCCGTCCCGGCGAGGACCTCCCGGCCCTGCGCGACCTCGACCGAGGCCAGGAACGAATAGCTGGTCCGTAGACCGTCTGAATGGATCAAGGTGACATGACGGGTGCCGGCAACCGTGCCGGCGAACAAGACTCTCCCGTCGGCGGCGGCACGCACCACCTGCCCGGGGAACGTGGCGTACTCGTAGCCACGGTTGCCGGGCAACCACGGCCGGGCCGGCGGTCGGAACCCGTCGATGACCGGTGTGTAGACCGGGGCCTGATAGGCGACCGGCGCATCTCCGGGGTGGTCGACACCGGTGGCAGGGTCGCGGCCACCGGGGCCGGGCTGGGCGGCGACCGGCGCAGCAGTCAGGATGCCGACCAGCACCACGAGTGCGAACGCGGCGGCGATGGGCAGCAGGGCAGGTCGTTGGACCATGTTTCCTCCCTCGGAGGATCGAAGTCGCAGGGGGGAGCGAAGTGCCAGAACTCGAACCATCAGCGCACCCGTTGGTAGAACCCCCGTTCCTCGTCGAACCAGCCCGTGCGGACAAGTCGAGCCACCGACGAAGCCAGGTCGACCGGGGCCAGGTCGACCCGCCGTGCCAGAGCATCGAGGGTCGTCGGCGACCAGCCGGCGGCATCGAGCACCCCGAGGTCCGAACCGTCGGGAGTGGTCCGGCGGTCGTCCGGCAGGGGTGCGGACCCGACGAGGCCGAGCGCCGTGAGGACATCGTCGATCCCGCACAGCGGCACACACCCCTCGGCCAGGAGATGGTTGGTCCCCCGGGATGCCGGACTGTGGATCGGGCCCGGGACGGCCAGGACTGGACGATTACGGTCCAGCGCCGCCTCGACGGTGTACAGCGAACCACCGGAGGCGTGCGATTCGACCACGACAACCACATCGGCGAACCCTGCGATGATCCGGTTCCTGGACGGAAATCGCCAGCCTCGGGGGCCCGTGCCGAGCGGAGCCTCGGTGAAGCGCACGCCCGCCTCGGCAACCCGGTTCCACAGGCGACGGTTTGCCGCCGGGTACACGATGTCGAGCCCCGTGGCCACCACGCCGATCGGTGGCGCTCCCCCAGCGGCAAGCGCACCTGTATGTGCGGCACCGTCGATGCCGAGCGCCAGGCCTGAGACCACAGCCACGCCGGCTTCGGCCAGGGCGCCTCCGAGTTCCATGGCCACATCCCGCCCGTAGCGGGTACAGCGACGTGTACCGACGATGGCCACACGGGATGGAACGGCAACCGCATCCAGGCGCCCGAGGGCGAACAGCACGGGCGCCGGCTCGGGATCGGTAAGCAGGCACCGGGGGTAGGCAGCATCGCCGAGGGTGACCACCTCGACCCCCGCCGCCCGGGTGGCCGCCCAG
>Ga0208640_1000982_pt1 | contig 11845 bp, 12 predicted proteins | sample ETNtaG_23_FD_185774 | JGI IMG/M metagenome (GOLD analysis project Ga0208640, IMG submission 185774) | Marine microbial and viral communities from oxygen minimum zone, Eastern Pacific Ocean - ETNP201310SV72 (SPAdes) (version 2) | ecosystem: Environmental > Aquatic > Marine > Oceanic ... | reverse complement strand
TTATGGAGGTTAGGTAAAATATTTACCAAATATTATACTGCAAAAAGAACATACAAAATTTCTAGCAATGAGTATGACTATTTACTTGCTACCGAACACATAAATTCGATTTTTAATTTAATTTCACTAATAAGATATAATTTTAAAAATCAAATAAAAGAAAATTTTCTTCCATTCAAGATTAAATTAGTAGATTTGAATTTATTTTACATTGTGCATATTACCAAATGAAGATGCTTAGAAGAAATTTTTTAAAAATATTTTTTTCGTCATTGCCAATATTATTTTTAATAAAATTTGATTTATTTTCTTTTCCTTCTAGAAAGACTAAATTAAAAAAAAATAAAAATTTTGTTTGGTATCTGAATAATGGTGATTGATAATTAATGATCATGTTAGAAGGCTTAAACATTAAAGAAATCAAAAGTTCACTAAATTCTGAGAATTATATTTTTTTAAATAATATTTTGAAAGAGGAAAATCCAGATGCGATATTGGTTTCCCTGAGTAAAGATTTAATAGATAAGTATTTTCAAATTTTGATAAAATCTGAAAATATATTTTTGTATTTATGTGAATATAAAAATGAAACTGTTGGTTATGCAATTTTATCAAAAAAACCTTCTTTTTTGATCACAGAATTCAAAACTTTGAAATATTCAATTTTAATTGATTTAATATTTGGTTTTAAACTTAAAGCTATAATGAATATTTTTTTATCCGTAAGTAAAATTGGTCTACTTTTACTATCGAAAGATAAAAAAAAATTTATTCATGATAATTTGAATTTACACCTTTTGGCAGTTAAAAAAAATTATCAATCTCAAGGTATCGGGGGTGAGTTTATTTTGCAGATTTTAAATAATCTAGAAAAAAATTATAATTTTGAGGGTATTACTGTAGAAACTTATAGCAAAGATGCAGGATCTTTTTATCAAAAAAAACTGAATTTTTATTATTTCGGAAAAAAATTAAGATTTTTTAAAAATTTAAATATTTTTAAAAAAGATTTTTGATCAAATAAAATAAAATACGAACTATTTACAAATAGATATTAAATAATAATATAACTTAAATTTTAAAATGAACAAATATACAGTTCCTGTTAATGAACCCTATCTTTTGGGAAAAGAAAAAAAATATTTACTAAAATGTTTAAATGATGGTATTATTTCTTCTTCTGGTCATTTTGTTAGAGAATTTGAAAAAAAATTTGCTAAAAGAGTAAATAGAAAATTTGCCATATCAGTAAGTAATGGTACTGCCGCATTGCAGTTGGCATTTGAGTCGTTAAATATAAAAAAAAAAGAAGAAGTAATACTCCCTTCTTTTACTATAATTTCATGCATATTGCCTATTATTAGAAGTGGAGCAATTCCAATATTAATAGATAGTGATCCGGTTACATGGAACATGGATGTAAATAAAATTGAGAAAAAAATTACTTCTAAAACAAGAGCTATTATTGCTCCACATATATATGGTTTACCAATTGATATGGACCCGTTATTAAAAATTGCAAAAAAATATAAATTAAAAGTGATTGAAGATGCAGCTGAAGTGTTAGGACTAAAATATAAAAATAAGGAGTGTGGAAGTTTTGGAGATGTTTCTATTTTCAGTTTTTATGCAAATAAACATATCACCACAGGAGAAGGTGGCATGATAGTTACAAATAATAAACAAATTGCAGAAAAATGTAAAAGTTTAAGAAACATTTGTTTTAACGAAGAAAGACGTTTTCTTCATTATGATTTAGGTTGGAATTACAGATTTACCAACTTACAATCGGCTATAGGGCTCGCCCAACTTGAAAAATTAAATCATTTTATAATTAAAAAGAGAAAAATAGGAAAAATTTATAATAAGGAACTATCAAAAATAAAAATATTTAATACTCCTTTAGATGCAAAAAAATATGCTAAGAATATTTATTGGGTTTACGGAATAGTTTTAAAAAAAAATTCACCTATTTCATTAAATACTTTGATGAAAAAACTAAAACTATACGGAATAGAAACAAGAAATTTCTTTTGGCCACTTCATCAACAACCCATTTTAAAAAAAATGGGATTTTTTAAAAACACCAAATTGCCTGTAGCTGAATATTTAAGTAGAAATGGCTTATATTTACCAACTGGTTTATCAATAACTTATTTACAACAACAATTTGTTATAGATAAAATCAAAAAAATTGTTTCAAAATTAAATAATTAAAAAAAATATTGGAAACATTGTTAGAGAAGCTATATAAAAACTCATTTTTATGTTTTTGAAAAAGTGTAGATTATGTGAAAGTAAGAAACTATTTAAATTTTTAGATTTAGGTTTTCATCCCCCTTCTGATCAATTTAAAAAGAAAATAGAGTTGAATAATCCAACAATATATTATCCCCTTAAAGTATATAGCTGCATTAATTGTGGTTTTAAACAATTGGGTTATGTAGTTGATCCAAAAATATTATATCAACAGAATTATCCATATGAGTCTTCATTAACTAACCTAGGTAAAAAACATTATAGTGAATTTGCAAAATCAATTGTCAAAGAATACAATTTGAATAAAAATAATCTTTCAGTTGATATTGGTAGTAATACAGGAGTTTTACTGAGTGCTTTCAGAGAAAATAATTTAAAAATTGTTGGTATAGATCCTGCCCCAAACATTTGTAAAATATCTGTCAGAAAAGGCATTCCTACAATAAACAGTTTTTTTAACAGAGACGCTGTTAATAAAATTTTAAAAAAGCATGGAAGAGCAAAAGTTATTACTATCACAAATGTTTTTGCACATGTTAACGATTTGACGCTTTTTATGAAAAATATTAAGAGATTGATGCATAAAAAAAAAGCAATTTTTGTAATTGAAGTCCCACATTTTTTTCATTTAATTAAATATTTAGAATACGATACTATTTATCATGAACATCTATCCTACATAACAGTTACGCCTTTAATATTATTTTTTAAGAAATTTAATTTAGAAATAATAGATGTGCAGCAAAGAGATATTCACGGAGGATCAATCAGAATATTTATATCCGAGATTGGAAATTATAAAGTCAAAAATACAGTGAGCAAAACCTGCAAAATGGAAAATAAAGCAAAGTTAAATTCAAAAAAAATATTGATTAATTTTCAAAAAAAAGTAATACAAAATAGAATTAAATTAACTTCGTTGTTAACTAAATTAAAAAAAATGAACAAAAAAATAATTGCTTTAAGTGCTCCTGCCAAAGGAATGGTATTGCTGAATTATTGTAAGTTTGATAGTGATTTTATTGATTATGCAACTGAAAAATCAACTATCAAGCAAGGTCTGTTTACACCTGGCACAAATATTCCTGTTTATTCTGATGATAAAATTCTAAAAACAAAACCTGACTATGCTTTACTTCTTGCGTGGAATTTCTCAAAAGAAATTATAAAAAATAATATTAAATATTTGAAAAAAGGTGGAAAGTTTATTATTCCAATACCAAATGTCAAAATTATAGAAAACAAGAAATGAGAAAAATAAAAAACAAAATTAGTTACCAAGATGAAAGAGGTTTAATCATTGATTTATTAGAGAAAAGAACTATTAATGCGATCACTTTTATAACACAAAAAAAGGGGAAGGTAAGAGGTAATCACTTTCATAAAAAAACAATCCAATGGAACTATTTAGTTAAAGGTAAGATAGAAATAGTTGCTAAAAAAAAAAATAATAATCTAAAAAAAATAATATTATCAAAAGGAGATTTGGTCGAAACCTCAAAAAATGAAAGACATGCTATTAGAGCAATAAAAGACTCGGAATTTTTAGTTTTTACCCAGGGTCCCAGAGGTGGGAAGGAATATGAGAGGGATACATTCAGACTTTTAAAATCCTTAATAAAATAAAGTAAATTAATTTTAAAATATTTAAAAAAGAATTCAGAATTGATTGAATTTATAGAAAGGATAATTAATTAAAATGAACAACAAAATCTCTATAATTTTGTGTACATATAATGAGGTAAATCATATAGAAGCATGCATAAACTTAATTAGCAAAACTTTGAAAAATGTAGAAATTATTATTGTCGATGATAACTCAAATGATGGAACATTGGAAAAACTTGATAAACTTAAATCTACTTTTAATTTTAAGTTATTTGTAAGAAAAAACGAAAGAGGGCTCGCTTCAGCTCAGAAAAAAGCTTTTAGTGAGTCAACCGGAGATTTTGTAGGCACTATAGATGTAAATAGCTATGATCAAATTTTACATTTTGAAAATTTAGCTGATAAATTAAATAATGGTTATGATATTGCTGTTTTATCTAGATTTGTTCCGGGTGGAGGAGACGAAAGAATATTCATAAGAGCTTTTGCGAGCAAAGGTATACATTTGGTAAGTAAATTTATTCTTAGAATTCCATTTAATGATTTTGGAAGTGGTATTTTTCTAATGAAAAGAAAATTGCTAGATTATGCAGAAAATATTTTAACAACTTATGCGGAATGGTTTATAGAATTTATATATATCATTTACAAAAAAAAGTATAAAATTATTGAGATTCCTTACGTGCAAAAAAAAGATGATAATCTGTCTAAAAGCAAATCTTATTCTAACATTTTTACTTTCTTTTATCTTGGTTTAGTATATTTTTTAAGAATATCAATAACTTTAATCAGAAATTAGTTCTCCCTTCGGCACCTTAGCATAAACTCAAATCTTGAATCTATATTAACATTTTAATAATTATAAATTTCTATTTATAAAACTATTAGTGTTGCAGGATTCAGATTCATAAAATTATAAGATCAATAAAATACTCACCATAATATCCTTCAAGTTTATAATTTTCAAAAACTTTTCTTTTAATACATATGAAATAACTTTACAATTATTTGGTATTTAAATAAAGATGATTGATGATTTTAAAAAATTTAGATGATAATAATTTAGATAATTTTCCCGTAGCTATTTTTGGAAGTGGTCCTGCCGGAATTACAACAGCACTTGAACTAGAAAAAAAAAATATAAAATGTTTATTAATAGAGGCTGGTAATGAAAATTATAGTGAAATTTCTCAGAAATTTTACAAAGGTAAAATTATCGGAGACCTAGTTACTGATCTATCATCAAATAGACTAAGACAATTTGGAGGCACTTCGGGACATTGGGGTGGTTTTTCAAAACCTTTAGAAAAATATAATTTAAAACTTTGGCCTTTAAAGTATAATGAGTTAAACTCCTATTCAAAAAGAACTTGTGAAATACTTAACATTAATAATCAATTCAGAAAATCTTCAGTAAACGAGTTTTTTAATCAAATAGAATTTCAATATTCAAGTGTAAGATTTGCTGATAAATTTAAAAATCATATAGAAAATTCAAACAACATATTGCTGGTTCTAAATACTCAATTATCACATTTTGTCGGCCATAATAAGAGTGTAGAGTATGCCGAATGTATATCCAATAAATCAATAAAAAAAATAACTGCAAGGTATTTTATACTAGCCTGTGGGGGAATTGAGAATTCTAGAATTTTGCTCTGGAGCAGAGATAAGAATCAAGAGTTTATCGATAAAGATTTACCTATTGGTAAATATTGGATGAATCATCCCTGGATGTTAGGTGGAATAGGAGTAATTATTAAAAATAAATTAAAAAAAAAAATTGGAGATAATTTTTTGGAATATGATGGTCCAATTCATTTTGCTGCAAAAAAAGAGTTAATAAATGAAAAAAAAATTTTGAGTGCTGCCATATATATGAATGCCAAAGAAGATACTAAAATATATAAAGAGGTTATAAAAGACATTCTATGTGTAGCTCCAGAATATGGGAAAAAAATAGCTCGTATGGTTTTTGGCAAGAATCTTAAATGCGGAAATATTTTTACGGTTATAGAAGATGAACCAAATGAAAATAATAAAATTGTCCTAGATAAGGAAAAAGATGAATTTGGGATACCAATGGTAAAATTATATTATAAAAAATCTAGATATGTGCTTAAAACTGCAAAATTATTTTTAGAAGAATTTGGAAATTTGTGTAGAAAAAATGATCTAGGTAGAATTGCAATTGCAGATAATATTTATAATTTGGAGGGATTTGAGAATATATCTGTCAGTCATCATATCGGGGGAACCAGGATGGGATTAGATAAATTCGACTCGGTCGTAAATAAAGATCTAAAAGTGCACAATATTAATAATCTTTACATCAGTGGGAGTTCTAGCTTTGCGACTGCAGGCTATACAAATCCAACTTTCACAATTATCCAACTAGCAATTAGACTTGCTGAGAAGATTAATGAGAGATTACATGCATAAATAAATTTAAGTATTTTTCTTAAAAGAATATTAATCAATGTTAAATATAAAAAAAAAATCACATATAATAATATTGCTAATATTAATAATATCTGTTGGAATAAAGACTAATTTTTTTAGAAACTTAGCAGATGTTAGTATATATAAATTTGATGATAGAATAATAAATAAATATGGTTATTGTTCGAGTGAAAGTATTGGATATTTATTGTATCTTAAGAAAAAATATCAAATAAAAGACAATCCTAAAATTGTAAATTATATTCATACACCTCCAGTAAATTGGGCAATAGTTAATACCAAAATAATTGATAACAATTCAAAGAAATTAATATTACTTAATTATCCTGGTCCAGAAATTAAAATAGATTTAAAAAAAATTAATAATAATTTGTATGAATTTAATGATCCTAAATTTTTTTCTGATAAATTCGATAAAATTAAAAGTATAGAAATAAATAATAATTCTAAGAATTTTGAAAAAATTAAGTGGAAAGCAAATATCTTAACAACTGATAAATTTAGAAATAAAAGGAATATTAAAACATTTAATATTGAAACTTTTCTAGGCGAAAATTCAAATATTATGCTAGATATTTTTTTTGAAAATTTAAATTTTGATGAAAATAAACTTTATTTCAAAATAGAAAATAAAAATATTTCTAAGTTCGAGGATTTGCAATTAAGTATCGTATTAAAAAATAAATACATTTTAGAGAATTTTCAGATAATAAATAATGTCGATAATTGTTACTATATTAAATAAACATGATTGAATTATTGCAAATAATATTAATTTTTTTTCTTTTTATTTTAATAATTACAGTACCTTTTAATATTTTTAATTCAAAATTATTTATTAGTAAAAATTTTTTTAGCCTAGATATTGCTTCTTTTAATTTAATATTAAATTGTAATATTTTATTATTGTTATCTTTTTTACCTATTTCTTTGGATACATATAATTTATTTTTTATATTTCTTTATATATTTATATTTATTTATATTTATTTTGTTCGCAATTTTAAATTCAATTTATACAAAGATTTTATTCAATTTTTATCAATATTTATTATTATATTTCTGGTTATTTCAACTAATGTTGCTGGAGAACTAACCCTTGGGTGGGATACAAAAATTTCCTTCTATATTAAAACTTTATTTTTTGTGGAAAATCAAAATTTTTTTGATTTAAAAAAATTTGTTTACAGTTCTTGGCACCCACATCTTGGCTCTTATTTTTGGGCTTTTTTTTGGAATGTCATGCCAGTCAAATTGGAGTATTTAGGAAGATTATTTTACGTTTTTCTGCTTTGTTTTTCCATATTTTACATATGTCATAGTAATTTAAAAAACAGATTTATAAGCAATGTGATATTTATTATAGCAATTTTAATTTTTTATAAATATGAAAGATTTTCAGGTTTACAAGAAATTTTAATATTTTCTTTTTTGGTACTTTTATCTAAATACTTTTCATTATTAAAAGATTCTCAAAATAAATATTATGTTTTCTTTATAATTTTAGGATGCAATCTATTAATTTGGTTTAAGGCTGAGGGAATAGCATACTCATCAATTCTGATATTATTATTAAATTATAGTAACCAAGTTTCAAAGAAAATTAAAATTTACACAAATATATTTTATGCCTCTATAGTTGTTTTCAAAATAATTATTTATAAGTTTTCTGATATAACTTTACTTGATTACGGTGCCCATCCTTACTATTTGGATTATATATCTAATTTAAATTTCGAATTTATTATATATAAATTAAAATTTATTATACCTTACTTTTTTTACTATATTGTTAATAACATTTTTTTCATCTCGGGAATTATAATTTTATTTACATTAAATTTCCAAAAAAAAAATGAAAACTACATAAAGCTTTTAAACTTTTATTTAATTTTTAACCTTATATTTATATTAAGTGCTTATTTATTTAGGGATATGGAAATTGAATATTCGATTAGAACCACTATGGAACGTTTAATATTCACGTCTTCTGGATTTTATGTATTCTTAATTATTAATTTTTTTAAGAATTTATATTCTCATAAAAAATTATAAATCGAAGCTATGGCAACAAATATATAGGTTAATAAAACAAGGATAAAGAGCTTGTCTTTAACAAATATTTCTATCGGATCTGTAAAATTTAATTTAAATAATGAGTACAAATATCTGGAGATGCCTAAGAAAAAAATAATACTTGTTATGTAGAAATTTTCACCAAATTTAGATATTGATGAATCTGTAAGTGAAAAAAACACATATAAAGTTTGTAATAATATTGTAGAAATTGTAATTAAATAAACTAAGTTTTTTTTTGTATAAAGTGAAATAAATTTTTTGTTAGATAAATTGTTATTTATATCCATATATCGCTTTCCAAATCCTACGGTTAATACTGAAATAAAAGTAATCGAAATTAACCAATAAGAAAAAGTTAAATTAAAATAATAAATAGGTGCAACAACTCTTAAAATATAAAATATAGACAGGGTGCATACGTCTAAAAAAAAAATTTTTTTTAAGAAACATGTGTAAAAAATATTAGTTAAAAAATAAAATATTATAAATATATTCAATACGTTATTTTTTGTTGAAATAAGGTAAATTATTAATATTGCCATTAAAATTATAATTATAAGAATTGAATCTTTTATAGTTATCAATCCAGATGCTAATGGCCTATTTTTTTTTATAAGATCAAGTTTATCAGTATTTTTGTCTATAATGTCATTAAAAATATAAATTGTGCTAGCTGATAAAGAGAAAGCAAAAAATAAAATAATCAATTCTAAAATCATTTGACGATCTGGGATTATAGCTGAAAAAAAAATTGGAATTATTATCAAAAGATTTTTTATCCAATTTTTAATTTTAAATAATTTTATTACTGTTTGAAATTTTACCATGTAATTTATAAAAAACTTTTAATTACAGCTAGTAATTTTTGATTAATTTTACTTCTGTGTATGGAGAGGTTTTTTTTAAGTTTATGTTTTATTGATAAGTAATAATAAAATGAATTACATAACATTTGAACATTTGAGTATTTTGGTCTCCATTCTAATATTTTGAAGGTATTTTGAAGATCATAATAAAAATTCCAACTATAAGATAGATAATGCCAAGATGTAAGAGGTGAAAGATTCAACTTATCTAACAAAGCTAATGAAAATACACATAAATTTTTATTTATTGGGAAAACTCTTGATCTTGAATTAACTTTTTCAAAAAAAAGGTTTAAATCTTCCTTGAGCGTTCCAAACTTATCTGTTCCAATATTAAAGATTCCGGAAATTTTTTTTTCTGAAGTTTCAATGCTTACATCGACTAAATCTGATAGATCTGCAAATTGAAATAAATTATTACCATTGCCAATTATTGGTATTTTTTTGTTATCATTAACCCAATCAAATAAAATTTCAAATATACCGAGTCTTCCCTTTCCTAAAATTGGTCTTGGTCTAATTATTGAATAAGTTATATTAAATTTTTGTAAATTATATTTATTATTTAATATTTCAAGTTCAGCTAAATATTTAGACTTTCCATAAATTCCAGTTGGTCTATATAAAAAATAATTTACATTTGATTTTTCTGATTCAGGTTTTCCAAATATTGCAGAAGAACTCATGTGACTTATATGTTTCACTTTATGTTTTATCGACAATTCAACTATATTTTTTGTTCCAATAACATTTGTTTCATGAAATTTTCTTCCAGATTTTAGTAAAGGTACAAGTGCCGCATTATGATGAATACATTCCACATTTTTAAATATTTTTGATAAGCTATTTTTGTCTAGTATATTAATTTTGTGGAACTCAGATATCTCTTTAATTTTTGGATCATCAATAATATCCACAGCAACTACATCATGACCTCTTTTGGTTAGTCCTTTGACTATACCTGAGCCCACAAAGCCGCATGCACCAGTTACAAGGTGTTTCATACAAAAATCTAAAAATTAAGTTTATTATTTATTTTCATCCATTCAAAATTTCTTTTAAGACCAATTCTTAAATCAATTTTTGGTTTATAACCCAAATCTTCTTCTGCTTTATTAATTATACAAAAAATATTTTTATTTAATTCAGTAAGAACGTGTAACTTCGAATTATACAAGCCGATTTTTTGAACGGCATGATCTAAATAATAAGCTATTGAACTTAATATATTTGGCAATTTAATTACTTTTTTACTAGATATAATATTAAACTCTTCACGAAGGACATCTCTTACAGTATTAATTATTTCCATTTGAGAATATGGTTTTTTATCTGCTATCCAGTAAATTTTACCATTGGCATTTTCTTTTATAGAGGCGAGTATTAAACCATAACTTAAATTTTCTGTATTTGACATGGATCTCAAATTATTACCTGACCCAATTAGCGGAACCTTACCTTTGTGGATCATTTCAAAAAATAAGTTTTGTCTATCCGGTTGATAAGGTCCATAAAACCACATTGCGCGAATTAAAACTGTATGGATTAATTTTTTTCTTTCTATTTCTTTAACATAGTTTTCCATAAGCATTTTTGATCTTCCATAGTTGAAATATGGATTATAGTTTGAATTTTCATGAAAAGGAGAATTTTGATTAATGTTTAAACCAAACGGAGAGTTGGAGGATAAAATTATTATTTTTTCAAGTCCAGCATCGATGGAAGCTTCACATATATTTTTTGTTCCATTATAGTTTATTTCATATAATTCTGAAATTTTTTTGGGATGAATAATTCCAACTAAATGAAATATTATTCCAGTCTTGAAATTTTTAGTAAAATTCTTACATTCGTTTTTGTTTCTTATATCTCCATAATAATAGTTTATTTTATCTCCAAACAAGCTGTACAACTTATCATGTTCAGATTTTGGTATAAAAATACTAATGGAAGTTTTACCTGATAAATTATGAGTTTCGTTATATAAATCAATACCGTTCAAAAAAGCTTTTATTAAATTTATTCCAAGCCATCCACTACCACCCGTTATGAGAATTTTTTTCATAAAGTTTGAATTTATTTCAGTTTTTTAGAATCCATGGAATATATAACTTAAATTATCAAAAAATTATAATAAATTTATTTTTAAAGCCAAAAATTTTTTACTTATAAATATTGATTTGCAAATAATAGAAAATTACACTAAAAAGAATGCGTTGTTTTGTTTTATACGGTTTTTTTAGACATTATTACTTGCAAAAACAAAAAAATTATAGACATTCATGTTTATAAAGTTTTAAAAGATAAACAAAGTATTTCTTGGCATTAAACCTGATAGCAATTATTTTATTTATGAATTAAATATCCTAGTGTGAAATAAAATATTATAATTTTAATTTTAACTATATTTAATCTTATGAATAATAATTATTTAAAATTTTTGAAATTAATTCTAAAAAAAAATACTTTATTAAGAGTATTACAAATTTATGAATGTTTCAGTATTAGACTGTATGGTACTTCTATAGAGTTTGGGGCAATAGATAATAAAGATAAAACCTTTTCTAATT
>Ga0208640_1000975_pt1 | contig 11872 bp, 9 predicted proteins | sample ETNtaG_23_FD_185774 | JGI IMG/M metagenome (GOLD analysis project Ga0208640, IMG submission 185774) | Marine microbial and viral communities from oxygen minimum zone, Eastern Pacific Ocean - ETNP201310SV72 (SPAdes) (version 2) | ecosystem: Environmental > Aquatic > Marine > Oceanic ... | reverse complement strand
TATCGAAAACTTAAAGATTTAGGAATTGACAAAAAATGAAAATATTAATTCTTGGGGCTGGACAGGTTGGCTCTACTCTTGCAAAGAATCTTTGCTCTGATAGCGAGAATGATATAACTATCATCGATCGCGAGGAAGATAAATTAACCTCTCTACAAAGACATCTCGACGTTAAGACGGTTGTTGGGCATGGCGCCTATCCAAGCGTTTTGGAGAAGGCGGGGATTAAAGAGATGGATATGGTCATTGCAGTGATGAGATCTGATGAAAGCAATATGGTTGGCTGCAGGATGGCTCACCAGCTTTACCAAGTGGATAAAATGATTGCCCGAATACGTACCACTGAATATCTAGTTAGGCCGGAGTTGTTTTCTCGTTCTGCAATACCAATTGACTTCATTATAACACCTGAAATACTGATAACTGAATATATAAAAGGCATTATAGAAGAGCCAGGAGCATTACAGGTTTTTGAATTTGAAAATGGCCTAGTGCATCTAGTTGGAACTAGAGCATTTGCCGGAACTCCGATTGTGAATCGACCAATAAAAGAGTTACCAGAGCATATTCCTGACATTAAAATGCGGATTTTTTGTCTTTATAGAAATGGTAGAGCATTACCAGTTGACAGTGACACAGTAATTCGAGAGGGTGACCATGTCTACTTTATTGCTAAAAAGGAGCACATAACACGCACATTGAATGAGTTTAGAAGAGCTGAAAATACCTATCAAAAAATCTTTATTGTGGGCGGCGGAATTGTAGGATTAAATGTTGCAAAACTGCTTGAAGATACCCACGACATAAAAATTATCGAACTAAATGAAGATAGGGCAATGGAGCTTGCAGGTGAACTAAATAATTCCTTGGTGTTGCAGGGTAACGCTTCAGATGAAGATTTGTTGTTGGAAGAAGGAATTGACAGTGCAGACTTGTTTTTGGCTTTGACTGAGTCAGACGAGCTAAATGTGATTGTTTCAATCTTAGCTAAACGTTTAGGAGCGCATAAAACATTTGCCCTTGTTAAGCGTGATGTCTATGCCACTTTAGCGGAACAAAGTGACGATGTTGATATGGTTGTATCGCCAGACCAAATCACGGTGAGTGGAATTTTGTCTCATATAAGAAAGGGCGACACTATGAAAGTTCATTCACTTCAGCATGGACTAGCTGAGGCTTTAGAAATTGCTGTTCATGGTGATGAAAATACTTCTGCAGTTGTTGGTCGAAGAATTAAAGATATAAAATTGCCTGTAGGCGCTGTTGTCGGTGCAATTGTTAGAGATAACGATCTATTGGTGGGCTCAAAAAAATTAGTAATTGAGCAAGGTGATCATGTACTCTTGATGCTAACGGATGTTAGTAAAATTCATCAAGTAGAGGTTTTATTCGCCGAGAATGTGTAAAAAATAAAACACTAAAAGTGACCCTATAATGCAAATACAAATCGTTCTTAAAATCATTGGCCTACTGCTAATGGTTTTCAGCTTAACTCAAATACCACCAATACTGATAGATTTTATTTACAGCGAAGGCGAGATCCTTTCGTTTCTTATTTCCTTTGTTCTAACCTTTATAGGCGGCTACATTCTTTGGTTCTTCAATCGAAATGCTGCACAGGATTTTCGGATTAGAGAAGGAATATTAATTGTGGTTTGTTTTTGGGCTGTATTATCATTGTTTGGTACTTTGCCATTTCTGCTTACTGATTCAATTAAGGATTTAACTTTTGCCTCCGCTTTCTTTGAATCTATGTCAGGATTAACCACTACTGGCGCAACTGTCCTAAGTCAATTAGACGATCTACCAAAAAGTATTCTTTACTATCGACAACAACTACAGTGGCTTGGTGGAATAGGGATTATTGTGCTTGCGGTAGCTATATTGCCTTTCTTAGGGGTAGGCGGTATGGAACTATACCATGCAGAATATAGCGGAATCTCTAAGGACAGATTAACTCCTAAAGTAAGACAAACCGCGATAGCACTTTGGAAAATATATCTATCATTGACTATTTTATGTGCTCTTGGTTATTTTTTTTCAGGTATGAGCTTTTTTGATGCTGTAAGTCACAGTTATTCGACAGTAGCAATTGGCGGTTTTTCTACCCACGACGCCTCAATTGGGCATTTCAACTCTTTGTCTATTGAGTTGGTGGCGATGTTTTTTATGTTTTTATCTGGCATCAATTTTTCTCTTCACTTTGTTGTTTGGAATAACCGCAATTTAGTAAATTATTGGAGAGATTCTGAATTCAAAACCTATATATTTATTTTAATTTCAGCTACAGTCATTATTTTGATAAGCTTGGGATTAAACAACCAATACAACAGTTCTGCAGATACACTAAGATATGGCTTATTTCAAACAATCTCAATGGCAACGACAACAGGATTTGTTTCGCAAAAGTTTAGCTCTTGGCCTGTTGCTCTACCATTATTTTTGATTCTTTTAAGCTTTATCGGTGCTTGTGTTGGCTCCACAGGAGGAGGTATAAAAGTTGTTAGGTTTTTAATGATGTTTAGACTTGGCATGAAGGAAATAAAGAAATTCATCCATCCTAGCGCCCAAGTAAGTGTGAAGTTGAATAAAACTTCTGTGTCAGAGCAAACTCTAGTCTCTGTTCTGGGTTTCTTTTCTCTCTATACAATTGCCTTCATTCTTATTCTGATTATGTTGATGTTTACCGGTCTAGACCAAGTAAGTTCCTTTTCCGCTACCACAGCGACGATGAATAATTTAGGGCCAGCGTTGGGCACAGTTGCTGATAATTACAGTACTCTTGGAGATTCGGCGAAATGGATCTTGAGTTTCTCAATGCTTATCGGGCGTTTAGAGGTATTAACCATTATTGCTCTTTTCCATAAAGCCTTTTGGCGCTTTTGATAATGGTGCTAATTGGAATAAAACCCTGCCAAAGACAGGGCTGTAAAGATTCAATTATTACAATAATGGCGCGATAACCAAACTAACTATCGCCATCACATTGATAAGGATGTTCATTGATGGACCAGAAGTGTCCTTGAAAGGGTCACCAACTGTATCACCTACCACTGTAGCAGCATGAGTATCTGAGCCTTTGCCACCAAAGTTTCCTTTTTCGACATGTTTTTTGGCATTATCCCAGGCACCACCAGCATTCGCCATCATTAGTGCCATCAAGACACAGCCAAGAAGCGCACCGCCAAGCATCCCACCTAGAGCTTCAGGTCCAATTATGAAGCCGACAATCACAGGAGCAGCTACAGCAATAACACCGGGAAGGACCATCTTCTTCAGCGCAGCAGTAGTTGCGATATCGACACATTTTGCTGTATCAGGATCCGCCTTGCCTTCAAGCAATCCATCAATCTCTCTGAACTGCCTTCTAATCTCTTTAATCATCTCAAAAGCTGTATCACCAACAGCAGTCATTGTTAATGCTGCAATTAAGAATGGGATTGTGCCGCCAATAAACATACCAATTAATACTTCAGCACTATTTAACTGTAGAAGGAAATCTGTTGATTTGGCACTTATCGTCTCTGTATAAGCGGTTATGATCGCAAGTGCAGCTAGTGCGGCAGCGCCAATCGCAAAACCTTTGCCAATCGCCGCTGTAGTATTTCCTAACTCATCAAGCGAGTCTGTAATTTTACGAGTATCTTCACCTAAACCAGCCATCTCTGCGATTCCACCAGCGTTATCAGCAATCGGTCCATAAGCATCGATCGCCATAGTCATGCCAACCGTTGCTAGCATGCCAATAGCAGCAATACCAACTCCGTATAGACCAACAAAATGATTTGCAACATAGATGATTAAGCAGATCATTAGAATTGGCACAACAACCGATTGCATGCCGGTAGCTAAACCCTTAATCATGACGGTTGCTGAACCTGTTTCGCCGGCTGCTGCTATATCTCTAATAGGTTTACCTGCGGTGTAATATTCGGTAACAAGGCCGATAATAATGCCACCTATGCTTCCCATTAATACAGCAGACCAAATCTCGTTGGCAACGTCGAGTTGGTCAATCATAAAATAAGAAGAGATAATAAACAAAACTGCTGAACCAATGGTGCCAGTCCTTAGAGCCGACTCTGGTGATTTATTGGACGACATCTTGACAACAATAATTCCAATAATTGAACAAACCAGTCCAAGTGATGCTAGAGCTAAAGGTAGAAACATCAATGCACCTTGGTTGCCGCCCAGTTTATCTAGGGCTATAGCCGATAGAGTTGAAGCGATTGCTATAGTTGCAATCATTGAGCCGCAGTAAGATTCAAAAATATCAGAACCCATTCCGGCAATGTCGCCAACATTGTCACCAACATTGTCAGCTATTACTCCAGGATTTCTTGGGTCATCTTCAGGAATACCTGCTTCCAACTTTCCAACTAAGTCAGCGCCAACGTCTGCGCTTTTAGTAAAAATACCTCCGCCAACACGTGAAAATAAGGCCACAACCGAGGCTCCCATGGCAAAGCCATGGAGTGCGTGTGAATGATGCTCCCAAAAGAAATAATACAATGTTCCAAGACCAAGCAATCCCAATGCAGCAACTGATAAGCCCATAACTGAACCCCCAAAAAATGCCACCTTTAGTGCAGCAGCACTTCCTTGGTCATGTGCCGCCTGGGTTGTTCTAACATTGGCAATGGTTGCCGTATTCATACCGATATAGCCTGCTGATGCGGAGGCAGCGGCTCCAACAACGAAACACAGTGCACTCTCGAAACCTAAAAATATATACATAAGGATCAATAAAACCAATGCAAAGCCGCTTAGCATTTTGTATTCGGTCTTCATGAATGTAATTGCGCCTAAATGAATCTGTTCGCCGATTTTTTCTACCTGTCCACTTCCGCCTGGCTGTTTCTTTATCCATTGGTAGATAATTACCACAATAAGCAACCCAAAAATTCCAAGTGCTGGAACTATAATATTTACATCGAATCCCATTTGATCTCCTTAATTAAAAATGCAGGCGCAATAGTACCCTAAAGCACACAAATTTGAAGAAAAAATTATACATGAAAGTTGAAATAATTTATATCGTAAAATGAATATCTTGAAATATCTGTTTAGTTTTTTTTAAACCCATTTGCAAGATTAAACTCTGTTGTAATATTTTAAAAAAGGAGTGAATGTGTTTGCTATTCGTTTTGCCATACTTTCATCACTTTTTTATGCCTTAAATGTTAGTATGGTGCCAATGGTATATTCATTCGGCGTTAGTGCATTCCTGTTTCTTTTTTTTCGCTTTGGAACTACTTTTCTACTATCTCTGGTTGTCACAAAGAGTTTATTTTCATTTACTGACATAAAAGAAAAAGGTCTAGTTGGCTGGTTAATATTACTGACAATCCTTTTTGGCATCCAGTCATGGTTATTTGTCGAGGCGGTAAAGTACATACCAGTCGCAATAGCAAGCATCGTGCTCTTCACTTATCCATTGATTACATACCTAATGCAGAGCCATTCTAAAAAGAAAAATCTAGATTTCAATACAATTTTAATGTTTTTGTTGGCGATAATCGGGATGGCTCTACTGTCACAAGGTTCGGGAGAAATTCACTCACTCACTATCGGTTTGGGGTTAGCGCTACTATCTTCGCTGTCTTATGCCGCAATAATGCACTTTACGCCGAAAGTAACAGGTCTTCGTAATTGGGATATTGTCAAGCACACTACATTGTTTCCAGCCTTATGTTTTTTGTCCTTGTTTCTTTATGATGGTAGGGAGTTGTTGTCTTTCAATCAAGGTTTTCTCTGGTGTTTTGTTGCTGGCACCTTATTTGCCATAGGTATGTATTTTTATTGCACAGCAATCAAGAAGTATGGTCCAACTAGGACAGCTAATGTTTTATACTGCGAACCAATCATAGTTTTGGCTATAAGCTCTATAGCGTACACTGACAATATATCACCCATTCAGTATGTCGGAATAGCGCTTGTAGGAATTGCTTCAATAACGATTGAGAGAAGGCAGTCGAGACAAAAATATATTTCTTAGGTAAAAAGATTGCATTTATAAAGTAATAATTATTTAGACATGATGAGCGACTACAAATCTTATTTAACTTCAACTAGACATCACCAAAATATAGGTCAAATTCGAAGCCGCTATGTTCATCAAGATATTTTAAGTCTAGATGGATTTAAGAGAGCTAAAGAAGAGATATGCTCTTGGGGCTTGTATCAACATACCCCGCTCCAATTGCTATCTGATATAGCCAATGATTCCGGTGTGTCGTTAATTGCCTACAAAGACGAAAGTTGGCGTTTTTCATTAAAGAGCTTTAAAGCTTTGGGTGGTGCTTATGCAGTCACCAACTTATTAATCGCTAAGTTGAATGAAATGGGTATTAAAGCCAATTCAAGTGATCTAATTGAAGGTACCTATCGTGAACTTACAGAAACAATTACAGTCTGCTGTGCAACTGATGGCAATCATGGAAGGTCTGTCGCTTGGGGCGCTCAGAGTTTTGGATGTAATTGCGAAATATATATTCATCGTCATGTAAGTAAAGGTAGAGAACAAGCAATTGCAAAATTCGGTGCAAAGGTAAATCGCATTGAAGGTAACTATGACGACTCTGTACATCTTACTGCAAAGGTGGCTGAAGAGAGGGGTTATTATGTTGTCTCTGATACTTCATATGAGGGTTATACACAGATTCCTAAAGACGTTATGCAGGGCTACACAGTGATGGTAAGTGAGACCATTGACCAAATGCAAGAGAATCCAACACATGTCTTTTTACAAGGTGGTGTAGGAGGATTTCCTGCCGCTGTAGTTTCTTATTTGGCTGAGAGTCTTGAATCTGCACCAATTTTTGTTGTTGTAGAACCAAATAATGCAGATTGTCTATTTCAGAGTGCTGTTAATGGAAAGCCGACCATGGTACATGGAGATTTAGATACTGTTATGGCGGGTCTTGCTTGCGGCGAGGTTTCAGTTTTGGCATGGAAGATTTTGCAAGATCATATCTCACATTACCTCGCCATAGAGGACTCCTGTGTAGCTAAAACGATGCAGCTCCTGGCAAATAATCGACCAGCAATTGTTGCTGGAGAGTCAGCTGTAGCGGGCCTTGCAGGTTTCTTAATAGCGAGTCAAGATGACGATCTCAGGAGTAAGTTAAAATTGACCAAAGATTCACGTGTTTTGGTTTTTGGGACTGAGGGCGATACAGACGAAGATATGTATAAGAATATGGTTGGTAGGAGCGCCTCAGAAGTTTTAGCTGAAAATAATTAAGGGAGAGGGGAATTGAATAATATTCCATCAAGAGGTTTTGACATTTCAGAATATGAGAATAGGCTAGATAACATCCAAAGATTAATGCACAGTCAGAAGATGGACGCTATATTATTGACCACTCAGGTTGATATCGAATACTACACTGGATTCAAGACGCAATTTTTTCAAAGCCCGACACGTCCCTGGTATGTGCTTATCCCAAGTGACAATAAACCCAAGGCAATTATTCCAACAATCGGCGAATCAGGTATGAGGCAGACTTGGCTGGATGACATTCAAACCTGGACATCACCCAACTCAACAGATGATGGGATTTCTTTACTGCTTGCAACAATTAAATCATTAACAAGCAAATATAAATGCCTTGGAGTGCCGAAAAGCCAAGAGAGTACATTGAGGATGCCATTGGATGATTATGAAGGTTTAATTAATTCACTATCGGGCATAGAAATAAAGGATGCAAACAAAATTTTACGACAAGTTCGTTTGGTTAAGTCGAGTGCAGAAATTGATAAGATTAGACATATTTGTCAGTTGACCTCGCAAGGTTTTATAGATTTAATTGACTTATTAAAGGCTGGAGATAGCGAGAGAGAGAATTGCCAGCGATTTAAACAGTGCCTTCTTGCGCTTGGCGTAGATGACTCGCCCTATATAGTAGCAGGTTCTGGGAAGGATGGCTACGGTTCTATTATCATGGGACCAGGGGATAAAATCATAGAAGAAGGGGATCTTTTCATTATAGATACAGGGTCAGTTTTTGATAGTTATTTCTGTGACTTTGATCGTAACTTTGCTTTTGGTCATATCTGTGATGAAGCTAGAGAAGCTTATGAAGTGGTTTATAAAGCAACCGATGCCGGTTTCAGGGCTAGCCAGGTAGGAAACACTACGAGCGATGTCTTTCATGCAATGAATGATGTTATGCAAAAGGGTGGAGCTTTGGGTAATTCAGTTGGTAGGTTTGGACATGGCCTTGGACTTCAACTTACAGAATGGCCCTCTAACACTGCTACTGACAACACTACACTTAGACCGGGAGTTATATTAACTCTGGAGCCAGGGATGGCTTATCTACCAGGAAAAGAAATGGTTCACGAAGAAAATATCGTTATTACGGAATCAGGTCCTGAATGGTTGAGTAAAAGAGCTCCTGAAGAGTTACCGATAATTCAATAAAAGATATTTTTTTTGCTCTTATAATTTCCAAAATAATTTAGATTAAATTCCTTGAAAAATATAATTATTCGTATATAATAATACGAATCATTATTATTTACATTGTAATAAACAAGAAATAATATTGGTGATAATTTTATGAATACTTAAGGAGAATGAAATGATACAAATGCCAAGCTTTATCATGGGATTTAGAGAAGGATTAGAAGCCTTTCTTTTAATTGCTATTACTTTGAAATATATAACTTCAATTAATCAAGGGCATTTAAAAAATAAAGTTGTACAAGGAAGTGTTGCGGGTTTAATTATTTCTGTCATTCTAGGCTTGTTGTTGAGTATATTTGCTGAATACCTGGGAGGTGTCTCAAGCTTAACAAAGCTATGGGAAAGTGTCGCTAGTTTAGTTGCTTTATTACTTGTATCGGTTTTTATAGTTTGGATGATTCGTCATGGAAGCCACATGTCACAATACATTGAAGATCAAGTGGGTCAAAGTGTTTCTTCAAACGCTTTGTTTTGGATTTCACTTATCATTATTGCGCGTGAAGGCACCGAGATCGCTATTTTTTCATTCGCAGGCAAATATCCATTTGAAATTGTTAGTATGGGAATTCTGTCGGCTCTAATACTATCTATATTGATATTCTATTCTTTAGTTAAGATAAATTTATCGCTCTTATTTAAGATTACTTTAGCTTATCTTATTTTGCAAGCTGGGTATTTGTTGGGCTATTCTATACATGAGGGCTTTTCTGCTATGAAAGGCTATGGCATGATTATGTCGGATAATTATATTTTTGATAAGGCTTTTAATGTTTCAAATACAGTATTGAGTCATAAAAATGGTTCTTTAGGTATCCCATTGCATGTACTATTTGGTTGGTATTCTAAGCCTGAATGGATTCAGTTTATTGTGCAATATTTGTTTACTTTTTCTATGTTCGGTTATTGGGTTTTATATAATAAAAAAACTACTATTAGATAAAAAACAATGACAACAGTTATCCCTGTTGCTGGGATTTTATTCTGCTGGCGTCGCCAGCAGAATAACTAATTCTGTAGTTTAAAGTTGTCACATAAAGTATTATTATGTGAAGTTCCCTTGTCAGTAAAATCTTTAATAACTAATTTGAGATATATTAGCCCTAATGAATGATTCATTATTAAATATTAAAGGTGTATTTTGTGCGGCGATTGACGCCGGTATAAAAAATAATGATGACTTAGATTTGTCAGTTATATCATTGACAAAAGGTAGTTCTACTGCGGCTGTTTTTACGCAAAATATTTTTTGTGCAGCACCGGTTCTTGTTGCAAAAAATCATCTCCAAAACAACCCTAGAGCGCTTTTAATTAATAGCGGTAATGCAAATGCCGGGACAGGTGAAAAAGGTATAGAAAACGCTATTAAGTCTTGTGAATTATTGGCTAGTGAGCTTAATATTAAAGCTGAACAGGTTATCCCGTTTTCAACAGGCGTCATCGGTCAACAACTAGATTTATCTAATTTTGAATCAGGCGTTCCAATAGCTGTAAGTCAATTATCTGATAGTTCAATTAATGATGTTGCTAAAGGAATCTTGACGACTGATTTGGTCAAGAAATGCTATTCAATGTCATTAGAAGTAGATCGAAAAACGGTAACAATTACAGGTATTGCTAAAGGTTCCGGCATGATTAGGCCAGATATGGCAACAATGCTAAGTTTTATTTTTACTGATATAGGCGCATCAAAAGAGGACCTGCAAGACTGTTTGTCATTGTCAGTCAACCAATCATTTAATCGAATTACAGTTGACGGCGATACATCAACAAATGACGCTTGTACTTTAACTGCCACAAACCAATCCGGTGTTCAGCTGAGAGATTGTTTAAATGACTTTCAACTGGCGCTCAATGAAGTGACAAAAAAGTTAGCTCATATGATAGTTAAGGATGGAGAGGGTGCAACAAAGTTTGTTGAGATACGTGCCAGTGGCTTAGCTTCAAGTGATGATTGTCTAGAGGTTGCTTATACAGTAGCTCATTCACCCTTGGTGAAAACGGCTCTTTTTGCAAGTGATGCAAATTGGGGCAGAATATTAGCTGCAGTAGGGCGTTCAAAAGTGGATGGACTTGTTATTGAAAATATTAATATTTATTTAAATAATTTGCCAATTATTTTAGCTGGCGAGTTAGATGTGCAATATTCAGAGGAAGCGGCGAGTGCCGAGATGTCAAAATCTGAGATTGTGATACGGATAGAGATGGGCGAATCATCATCTTCTGAAAGTGTTTGGACAACTGACCTATCGTATGATTACGTTAAAATTAACGCTGAATATCGTACTTGAAAATATTTAAATTCAACAAACTAGGTATTGTCAATAACAAACTGTTTAAAACGTCTAGCGATTGGAGATAGTTCAGCTTCAGCGTGATGAACAATATGCCACTGCCTAATGATAGGAAACGGAGCAACATCGAGCTGTTTAATGATTTTGTTTTTTAGTTGTAAGTTAACAGAATGTTTTGAAACAAAACCAATACCTAAGCCTGCCTGAACCGCTTCAACGATTGCTTCATTAGAGTTAATTTGGATATCAGAGTTGAAATCCAAGCCCGTAAAACGCTCAATTGTAATGCGTGTACCTGAGCTAATTTCTCGAGTCAGTAATGTTTCTTTGCTTAGATCTTTGATTGAAATATTTTTCTTAGAAAGTAATTCATTGTCAGGATGCACAATAGCAATTAAAGGATTTTTCATAAAAGCGCTAGAAATCAACGGAATGTTTTTGGGTGGTTCGCCCATAATAACCAAATCCGCATTTTTATTTTTTAGATTGTCTAGCAAGGCGTGTCGATTGGTAACATCCATATAAAAAGTCATTTTTGGAAATTCTTTTTTAAATTTTGATAAAAGATTGCTTACAAATGAGTTTGCTGTTGTAGCAACTGCAATTTGAAGGTGACCAGAGTTAGGATTTAAAGTTTGTTCGATTTCTAGTTTTGAATTCTCAACAACATTGATAGCTTTAACTGCCGTCTCATAAATCTTGTTGCCAATAAAGGTAGGAGTAATCTTTTTTCCTTTAATATTAAATATTTTTGCTCCAATATTATCTTGTAATTGTTGCACCTGCATATATACTGCTGGTTGTGTAATATGAAGCTCTTTGCTTGCACTAGTAAAACCTCCCAATCTAATAACTGCTTCAAAGCTGTAAAGTTGTTTTAAAGTGTAATTAATCATAATAAAACATTATTATTTTATAAATAAATATTATTTTACATTATATAAAGACCCTTCTATAATCAACTTTATTTAAATAAATTAGGAGTTCAAAAATGGATCAATCGAATAGATATGCTGATTTGTCGTTAGACGAAGATACATTAATCGCTGAAGGTAAGCATATATTAGTTACTTATACTATGACACCAGCTGAAGGCTACGGATAT
>Ga0208640_1000961_pt1 | contig 11971 bp, 13 predicted proteins | sample ETNtaG_23_FD_185774 | JGI IMG/M metagenome (GOLD analysis project Ga0208640, IMG submission 185774) | Marine microbial and viral communities from oxygen minimum zone, Eastern Pacific Ocean - ETNP201310SV72 (SPAdes) (version 2) | ecosystem: Environmental > Aquatic > Marine > Oceanic ... | reverse complement strand
TTTTATCTTCGCAGGCAACAGCGTATAAAATCAAGGTGAGTAAAAAATATCTAATGAAATAAACTTATATTTTTGAAAGATAGTTGTTTAAAAGTTCAAAAAATCCATTAGCATCCACAGTATGGGCCCACTGTACATTGGGGAGTCGACCGGTCACATCCCAATAATCCACGACAGTTGCACCTCTCGTAAATTTTCCTCCTGTTTCCACTTCCACATTTACTTCTTTCAATGAAAATAAATCAGGTTTTATTAGATAAGCAATCGTACATGGATCATGGAGTGGCGCCCCATCTAAATGATATTTTTCTTCGTCATACCGTTCATAAAACTCAATGAGCGATGCGATAGGCTTACCTACGGTTGAATCTAAATTTCGAATGGCATCCACCCGCTTTCTTGTGGTTAATACCTGATGGGTGACATCCAAACTCATCATTACAATTGGACGACCACACCGAAGCACAATTTGGGCCGCTTCCGGATCCACATAAATATTGAATTCTGCAGATGGTGTAATATTTCCCCCTTCTCTCAACGCGCCCCCCATCAAAACTATTTCCTTAATTTTAGGCAAAATATTGGATTCTTGATGAATCGCCAATCCAATATTTGTTAATGGGCCTGTGGGCACAAGCGTGATTGAATTATCCGTTGCTGATAAGCACGTTTCTATAATATAATCTACCCCATGTTTCTCCTGTAGTGGGGTAATCGGTTCAACAATATCTATTCCATCCAACCCACTTTTCCCATGAACATGTTCTGCGGTTACCAAAGAATGAGCCATTGGTTTTTCAGCTCCCGCATAGACAATCATATCTGTGCGCTGGCAAATATCACACATGAGCCGGGCATTCCTCTGGGTTAAGTTCAATGGCACATTTCCTGCCACTGCAGTAATACCCAAGATTTCAATTTCATCTGTTGCAGCCATGGCCAATGCCATTGCTACTGCATCATCCTGCCCTGGATCACAATCCAAAATAATTTGTTTTTTTATGTTCATTATTTATTCTCTTTTGGGGGTACCGGATCAAATCCACTATCTCCCCATGGATGGCACCGACTAACCCGTTTGATGCCCAACCATAATCCTTTGAAAGGACCCCACTCATCGATGGCTTCTATGGAATAATGAGAGCACGTGGGTGTATACCGACATGAGTTGGGGAAAAGGGGCGACAATAACCATTGATAAATTTTTATGGGAATTTTTAAACAGAAAGAAAGAAACTTCAAAATATTACCCGTCAAAATTTTCACCCGATTAAATCCTTACCATTGGGAGTCAATTTTCCTATTTGTTTATAATATCGTGCCAATGGCCATGTTCCGGTGACCATATCTTCCCTTCCGGAACTGGACCTTTTGGCTGAGGAACATTCAACGATTGCTGTTCCCCCGATTGTATCGGAGAAACTGGCGGTGGCTGGGCATTTATATCGTGCCAATGGCCATGTTCTCGAGACCATATTTTTCCTTCCGGAGCAGGACCATCCGGTTGGGGCATATTCAAAGATCGTTGTACGTCTGATGGCATCGGTGGAATAGGCGTAGGTTGAGTATTAATATCATGGTAATGGCCGTGCTCCTCTGACCATACTTTTCCCGGGGGTGCTTTACGACCTTTATCTGTATTCATTATATTGAGTATAAACCAAATAACTGCAATAGCAATTCCCCCATAAATAGCCATTTTCTTCCATTGCTTTTTTCCATCCACCCCACCATGGCAGTCCTTAAACTTTTTTTCACTCCCACAATGACATGGGTCATTTCTTCCAATTTTCATTTTTGTGATTCCTTATGTATATGAGCCAACTGCACATATTTATGGGCCCATTTTATATTTTCCTCATACGTGTTCAAATCAAGCGTCTTTATGATTTTCCCTGGTATTCCCACGACCAAAGAGAATTCTGGTATAATCATATTTTCTTTCACCACCGCACCAGCCCCAATGACAGACCCTCTTCCCACAACAGCACCATTCATGATAATAGCACCCATACCAATCAGAGCACCCTCTCCTATGGTGCACCCATGAATAATGGCATTATGCCCAACAGTCACATCATCCCCAACAATTACTCCTTGGTCATTTTCTAAGTGAATCACACTATTATCTTGAATGTTCGTCCGTTCACCAATCACAATTTGATTGATATCGCCTCGACATACTGTATTATACCAAATAGAACTATCGGCCTTTAAAATGACATCACCTACTACCTGAGCACCATTAGCCACAAATGCTGTTTCATGAATATGAGGTGTTTGAATCTTCACATTGTCTCTTAAGTCTGTTTTATCCATGGATTAATTTGATTCTCCTATACCGATATCTCAAAAAGAAAGTTTGACATAATCCTGAAATAACAAAAACATTAATTGTCCAGTAAATTCCTGGGACTGTTGCCACCTGGGTCCCCAACCATAAACCAAATAATGCCATAATCACATACACTAAAACAGCTTCACTAATCCCCCTTGTTTTATGATAATGCACCAATATACCGCCATACCAGGATTGATACACTTGATACCCCGGCATGAGAATGGCAAACATGACCGTGACCGAAGATAAATGGGTTAATTCAGGCGACAATCCTGATACGCGGCTAAACCATATTTCTCCCAAAGGTGTCAATGCGACCATTGCCATCATAACCATGGTTACAATGGCAAGCATCCGGGTGAATCGCTGGAGTTGAACCTGCCCATCGGGCTTCCCGGCCATGGATACCACGACTTCATTAAATGCAAATCCAAACCCTCGGGTTAAAAATATTAATCCATACACCACAGGCCAAGATGCCAGTGAAGCCAACGTGTCCGGCATACGGCTCATTCCCGCTGCGCCAGCTGGGTGAAGGAGTAATGTCATGAGAGGCGTCATGGCTAATGGCAAATAAAAATGGGTGAAGGAATTCAATGTGATGGGTTTCCCATCACTTGATTGGGGTAAAGTTTTGTGTAAAATGTTTTGAACCATAAAATGAGCGAAAATGGCTTCTATCGTTACCGAAATGGCCACTGCCACCGCGCCCACTTTTGCGCCGGACCAATCTGTATAGGTAATTCCAAAAAATAATACGGACAATAGTGTAATAAGTCGAATGACCGTACCCAAAGCGACTGATTGAGAATTTCCATATTTAATCATGACACCCTGGTTCAGACGCCGCCAGGCAATCATAATCGTCCATGGTGTCATAATTTGGAGTCCAATTCGCCCCGGTTCATGTAGTACCACTGGTACTTTTAACAATCCATTGGCCACCACATAAAATAGTGGCGTAAAAGCAATAAGCACATGGATTGTTGTCAGAACCAGGGACATGACCACCATGTATTTGAACAGTTTTCTATATGCTATTTTATCTGTCGCCAAAGCGGTACTGGCCGCCAATAACATTATAATCGGGCCTTCCACAGCCAAAGAAATGGGATAAATAAGGGAGCCCCATGCGGCCAAATTGATTTCCGGCAAGGCCATTCTTGCTACAAAAGCCGTGAGCATGGGCGATTCGATCCCCATGAGAAACCAGCTTCCGGCCAATGGGAGCCACAGCCGGAATATCTGATTTAAAGTTATATCCCCTTTTTTATTCAGAATAACACCAACGAAAAAATGGTAGACATTGAATAATTTCCTCTTTTTTAAGCGGGGAAATTAAACAGAAACATAATCCAATCTATTAACGAATCGGGCGTCGGTTCTTTATATAACTTCTACCAATAGATCCAGTAAGGACTAAGATACTCCCAATGAATGCCCATTCCCCTACAGCTTCCCCCACAAATAGGAAAACCCAAATCGGGTTTAAAATGGGTTCAATCGCGCCCAATAGAATGGCATCAATCGCTGGGACATACTTTAATGCTTTCGTAAATAAAATATAGGGAATGCCCAATTGAACTACCCCCAATAAAAGAATGATCCATCCTGCTTTTGGTGTCATAGCAGGCAAAGACGGAATTAAATAGGGAAGTGCGATTATCGCAGTTAACACATTTCCTAAAAAGACAATTTCAAAAGCTGACGCGCCCTTTTCTTTTCGGACGATGACTGTAATTAATGCAAAGCTCACACCGGAACATAACGCCAGTACATTTCCCCAAAACCCATTAAACGATAATTCGTCCATGAAAAATAACCCCATGCCTCCAAATATAATGACCATGGCAAACCAATCCAATTTTGTCACCCGTTCTTTGAGTATTATATAACCAAAAATTACCACATAAATGGGTGACGTAAACTGAAGGATAATGGCATTGGCTGCCGTGGTTAATTTGGTAGATGCGACAAATAATAAAACGGTGGCCGAATAAGATAAGACACCCAAAATCATATATTTATTCCAAATGAATTTGGGCCGGCGGATGTAAATCAACAGAACAATAGCCGCTACAAAACTTCTGGCACCACTTAAGGCGATGGGATGTAAATCCACCATTTTGATAAAAACGCCCCCAAGGCTCCATAAAATGGCAGCAATCACTAAAAGCAGATGGGCAATGGAAGATTTCAAATGGCGGTATTATTTTTCTTTTAGAGAAAGGGTAATGACAAATTCAGCCACCGGTTCGTCCTTAAATTTTTCCGGGACAGTGGCGATCACTTTTACAGGTAGGTTTACCCTTTCTCCTGTTGATATGGTTTGATTCACCGCCTCGGTGATGGCTTTTCCTTCATGACAAATAAAATGCACATCCCCTTCCGCACGTTTATAAAAGTCACTTTTTAAATCTTTAAAAATGAGTATCACATTTCGCTTCGATTCGCGAATCCTTAGCATAGCTGTAAACCCCGTAACCATATCAACCCCCACCACCATAGCGCCGATATACATAGAATTCACATGGTTACGAGTCCGCCGATCCAAAGGCATAAACAAATCCACACCTTCTTCAGTTATATCATATATTTTGGGACGGCAATAATGGATCAGTCGGACTTTTGTCCATGAAAAATACCATAAGTAAAGGTTGTACTTTAATCGTTCAGACCATGTTAAAGCCATTATTAGTCGGCCTCTCTTTTGGCTCTTATTTTTTTATTCAATTCAATCACTTTTTCATTTCCCTCGCACCAGGGCGGCAGGTTTTCCCAATCGGGGATACCATCATCAATCAACGTTTTGCTGTTTGCTTTTCGTGGAAAACCTTTTGCCGGCAATGCACCCAAAATGAGGCAAACCAATTCAGAATCGTCATGAGCCTTGACGGCACGTTTGGCAATAGGATCCACCTTCACAATATCGCCTGGTGACAAATCAATATGCTCACCGTCAATGTATAAAAGTCCCTTCCCTGAAAGTACAACATACACCTCTTCCTGTGTTTCATGCTGGTGCATGAATGTATAGCCTCTTCCTGCAGGGATCCGGGCAAACCCCATGGCGACACCTTTCAAATCAAGGTCATCTCTCAAGAGATTTAACCATGGATTAAGGTTTTTAAAATCGTATGATTTTTTTGTGTAATTCATATGGATTCCTTTTTAATACATTATTAGAAATTATATTCGAAAAACATGGTAATAAAATTCCCACCACCCTGAGTTTTATTAAACAATTTTATTTTTTTGTAGATACCTGAACGATGATAATCTGCAAACCCGATGGTTATCGGTGTAAGGGAAGGATTTTGAAACATATCCCCTAAATTGAAATCAAATCCAATATTGATAGAATTCATTAATTGAGAATCTCGTTCATCACTCAAACGTCGAGTTTCTCTCCCTTCAACGTAGGGAATTTGTTGAGAATAAGATAACCCCTCACCAATAAATAATCGAATTGGAAATCCATTATACTGTGTGCGGTAATGGGCCATAATTAATCCATTAACCTGATTGTGGTTGGCCTGATATCCGTTCTCTTTGTGGTGTATCATCCCTAATCGAAGGCTCCAATCAATTGGATATCCTTTCCAATTAGATAATACTTTTTGACTCATATCTAACCCATAGATGCCTGTCCCATGGTATTCTGGTCGAATATCACCATAAGATATAATGGCCATAAGTGGACGATGAGTGGCATATCCACTATATAAGCGAACGGATCGCGTTGACTTTGAAGGCGTATTTGGATAATCAATTAAATCCACATTCCCAGAAATAAGAGAAAAAGTAAACAATGATATTTGAATCCACAGAGCCACGATAGAAAGAATTTAGGATAGTTTATACTCAATCGGAAATAAATCAAAAACGATCGGGCATTAACATACTTGTATCAAATCCAGGATCTTTTCCTTTTACCATTTTATCCACTATATGACCGGAGACCAGTGACAAACTGATTCCCAGCATGGCATGGCCGGTAGCGGCGATTAAATTGGGATATTTCTCGAATGGTCCGATATAGGGCAATCCATCGGCGGATAAAGGCCTCAGCCCAACCCACGGTTCTAATTTTTTAGTCCAGGACAATTCATATTCTGGATAATAATTCTTTACGGCTTTTAGCATGGCTTTCATTTTTCGATGGTTTATTTTTCTGTCCGAATCAGTCACAGTCATGGTACCCCCAAATCGCCAGTTAGGACCCATGGGTGTTGAAGCAATACGTGATTCAATCAGGATTGCCGGAAGAACTGGTTTTTTCAAGGGCGATTCCATGGTTACGCTGTACCCTTTTCCTGCCATCATGGGCATTTTTAAATTGAGGAATTTGAGCAATCTTGATGACAACGAGCCAGCGGCGAGAACGAAATGATCACCTTCCCATTGCCCTTGATTAGTACTAGCCGATATAATTTTATCCTTCTCCTGTACAAGGCCAGAAACAGTTGTATTATGGTGAATTTCAACACCATTTCCTTTTAGAGTTTTTTGCATGGCATCTAGGAATATCACTGGATCAATATGGCAATCTAATGGATAATTAACGCCGCCGGAAACTGTTGTTTCCATTCCTGTTTCGATGGAGTTTACACCGTCGGTCTTGAGATCTATCGCTTCCATACCCAATTCACGCGCCATGGCTGAAATCGCATATTCCTCTTCCAAAACTTCTTCCCTCGCGCAAAGCATAAGGATGCCCTTCGTTTCCAACCCAAAATCCAATTCCTGACCCAATTCCAAAAAAAGGGATCGGCTGGCTAGACCCAATTCCCGGAAGATCCTTGCCCCCGCCTTTACATGTTCCAAATTGGCGGCTTTACGAAATTTCCATAGCCATGATATCATTTCTAGGGATGGTTTGAGTTCAATGGAAAAAGGACTTTCCGGATCAAAAAGCCATTTGATTCCCTGTTTAATGGCCCCCGGCGCGGCCAAAGGAACAATATGACTGGGGACGATCATACCCGCACTACCCCATGAACAGGATGTTTTTTTGTCTTGAGTTGTTCCCCTATCTAAAACGGTAACACCATATCCCGATTGGTTCAAATAATAGGCGCAGGATAAACCCACTGCGCCACCACCGATGACGATTACATCTGATTTGGACATTTTAAATTACCTGGAATCCATGGGAAAATGGATCGTCATCATCAATAATAATAGTGCTAGTCCCTGTGATGTATGCCCACCCCTCGATACTAGGGATAATCGCATCGAAATCGCCTACTTTTTCCTGACCTTCAATTCGACCGATGAACTCGCTGCCGATAATACTTTCGTGAATGAATTCATTCCCTTCTGCCAATTTTCCTTTGGCGGCCCACTGAGCCATTCGGGAAGAAGTACCCGTACCGCAGGGGGAGCGGTCAATGGCTTTATCTCCATAGAATACAGCATTCCGGGCAGTAGAATTTTCGCTGATTGGCTCGCCTGTCCACAGGATGTGGCTGCAGCCATTGATACGATCATCTTCAGGGTGGATAAAGGAATAGGATTTATTGATTTTGGTTCGAATCTCCCGGCTCATTTCCACCAATTCTCCCCCAGTATAATCAGACATATCTCGGAAATTTTCCTGGGGATCAATGATAGCATAAAAATTTCCACCATAGGCCACATCAACTTTGATCATCCCCAATTTGGATGACACAACTACTATTTCGGTGGAATGGAGAAATGCCGGCACATTCACCAGTTTTACGGACTTCACTTTTTCACCTTCCATGGTATAGGTTGCTTTAACCTTTCCCGCCGGCGTTTCAAGAATAATCACGCCCTCCTTCTTTGGTGTGACCAGTCCAGATTCGATCATAATTGTAACAGTACCAATCGTGCCATGACCGCACATAGGCAAGCATCCGCTAGTCTCGATAAACAAAATACCAATATCATATTCATCAGAAAGGGGATCATATAAAATACTGCCGGACATCATATCATGTCCCCGAGGTTCGAACATTAGTCCGGTGCGGATCCAATCGTATTCATCAAGGAAATGCTGACGTTTATCCAGCATGGTTTCGCCATTCAGCTTAGGGCCACCGGATTTTACCAGTCGTACTGGATTCCCACAGGTATGGGCGTCAATACATTCAAATATGTGTCTTGCCATCAGGTTAATTCTAATGCTTTTCGGGTGAATTCTACCAGATAATCTACCAATTCATCTGTTGCATGAACTGCAACCGTTTCATCTCCATCGGCCACCGCCCGCATAAGTTTTTCATGAAGAATAGCTGTGCGTTTCAGGTCATCATGAATTTTATAATAGGACCAAAACCGTCGGCAGTGAATATGTAATGGAATAAGAGCCTTGGATGCAAATTCATTTCGGCTGGCCTTATCCAGCAATATATCGAACTCATGATCCAACTTGAGGTATGCTTCAATATCACCATTTTGTGCGGAGATCTCCATTCGTTCAGCCAATGCACGAAATGTAGATCTTTGTTCCTCTGTCGCTCGACGCGCAGCCCGTGATGCTATCAACTCATCTAATACTCTCCTGGTTTCTAGGATCGCGAGTTGTCGGTTAAAATCAATCTCAGTAATCTTGACCCCCACACGGGAAATCATTTCTACCAGACCGTGGCCAGCAATTTTTTGAAGGGCTTCTCGCAATGGCGTGCGGCCGAATTCAATCTCCCGGGCTAATTCGCCCTCCGAATATATTTCACCCGGCTTTAAAGTCAGGTTAACAAGTTTTTTCTCTAGCGCCTCATAGGCAAGTTCTGATTGAGATGAACTCAAATAGCGTCCTTTTTCCATTGATGATCAACTAACCGCCAAATATCCAACGGATTTTCATTTTTCAATTCATTCGGTAACTGTTCATCGGGCCAGCCTTGGTAGGCTACGGGTCGGACAAAGCGTTTGATTGCCTTAGTTCCTACTGATGTGAAACGTGAGTCTGACGAAGCAGGATAAGGTCCTCCATGTTGCATGGATGGACATACTTCCACCCCAGTGGGCACCCCATTAAATATGATCCGTCCCACTTTATTTTCCATCAGGTCAATGGCAGACTTAAATGAAGAGAATTCAGATTTATCTCCAATAACTGATCCTGTTAACTGGCCATTTAATTTTTGGAGAATTTCACTCAACTCAGATTTATTTTTGCATTTTACCAAAAGGCTGTAAGGGCCGAATATTTCTTCAGCTAATTTTGGATTATCCAGAAATGTTTCACCAGAAACAGACGCCAATATTGGCCAGCCCCTATTTGGATCATTTGATTTTTCTACTTGCGTCTCAACGGTTATCCCTTTTTGGTCTAAGGCTGATTCCAGTTTTGAATTAAAAGAATTGGCAATTTTTTCGCTAAGCATAACACCACCATCAATGCTACTCAATGACTGACCCAGTTCTCCCATAAATGTATCTAGTGAATCACCTTCGAGCGCCAGGATTAATCCAGGATTGGTGCAGAACTGCCCCACACCCATGGTGATGGATCCTGCCAGAAGTTCCGCCGTTTGGTCATTGAGTGCGCTGGGTAAAAGCAGAACAGGGTTTATGCTACCCATTTCAGCAAAAAAAGGAATGGGATTCCTCCGCTGGTTGGCAATGTCGTAAAGAATTCTCCCTGCAGTTTGAGAACCGGTAAATCCTGCAGCTTTGATACCTTCATGTTTGATCAGCGCCTGTCCTACAGTTGAACCAGCGCCATGGAGTAATGAGAATACACCATCAGGCAAACCTGTTTTCTGGGCAGCTTTCACTATGGCGGAACCCACCAAAGCGCTGGACCCGGGATGAGCGCCGTGTGCTTTCACGATCACCGGATTCCCTCCAGCCAGTGTAGATGCAGTATCTCCACCTGCGGTAGAAAATGCCAATGGGAAATTACTAGCCGCAAATACAGCCACTGGCCCCATGGGGACGAGCATCCTACGAATATCCGGCTTCGGGACTGGTGTACGATCAGGTTGCGCAACATCAATGGTGGCTTCTAGCCAAGAACCTTCGCCCACAAGATTTGCAAACATTTGTAATTGGCCCATGGTTCTTCCCCGCTCACCAATTATACGGGCTTCAGGCAATCCAGATTCAGCACAACAGCGCTGAACCAATTCATCTCCCAAGTTCATAATCTCGTCCGATATGGCATTCAGGAATGCCGCTTTTTTGGTACCGGATATTTTACTGTAGACAGCAAAAGCAGAAGTTGCCAGATCTACAGCGCGGTTGATCTCTCCGTCTGTAGCTCCGGGGAATTTTCCCGGGAGTGTTTCAGCCGAGGTGGGATTATATCCAGCAGTAAATGAATCCCCTTCGGCCGAAGTGGAAAATCCGATTAGATTGGCTTCGACCATTTTAGTCCTCATTATAAAGATGGCATTTCTAGGCGGATGGCCAATGCATCGTCAATGATCTTTTGGACACGAACGCGTTCTTTTCCAACCAACGGAAGGCGCGGTGGGCGTACTTGTTCAGTACCAATTCCCGTGGCTACTTCTGCCAACTTAATATATTGGACTAACTTGGGATGGATATCCAATTCCAACAGTGGCATAAACCAGCGGTAAATATCTCGCGCTTCTTTGAGACGCCCTTGTTGAACCAGTACATAAATCACAACCGTTTCTCTGGGGAAAGCATCGACCAGTCCAGCGACCCAGCCGTCGGCCCCAAGGACCAATTCTTCCAGTGCCAATGTATCTACGCCACATAAAATTTTAATATCATCCCCGAATGCATTTCTGAGTCGTGTCACGTTCGTTACATCCCGAGTAGATTCTTTATTCGCTTCAATCGTTTTGCATTTCAGCAGTTCTTCAAACATAGGAATGGTGATCTCGATATTGTAATCATGAGGATTGTTGTAGGTCATGATGGGAAGATCGCAAGAAGTGGCTACCGCTTTATAGAATTCAATCGTTTCCCGACTGTCTGATGGGTAGCGCATTGGAGGCAGCATCATAAGTCCATCGGCACCATTGTCTTGGGCGTTTTGGGCAGCGGATACAGCATCGGCTGTTGACTGTTCCGCAATATTCATGATCACAGGAATGCGGTCATTTATATGATCAACAGCTGCTTTTAGTAATTCGACTTTTTCTTTTTGGGTAAGGGTGCTGGCTTCCCCCAAACTACCACCGATCACGCAGCCGTGTACACCCGATTCAATTTGAAATTTGATATTATTCAGAAAAGCCGGAATGTCCAACTGATCGTCATTTGTAAATTTTGTCGTTAAGGCAGGATAAACGCCTTTCCATTCTGGTCTCATAGGTTTTCCTTAAAATAATGATTAATTAACTTATAATATATTAATGATATATCAATAAAAATCAAAAAATATTTTGAGTTGAACACCAGCAGGGTATGTGGACTAAATTAGATCATGAAGCCGAGCCTCCTTTTTCTCATCATCACTAGCATTCCTATGATTGATATCTTGATTTCATTCAAATCGAATCAATATCCCAAAACAATGCCTAAAACGAAAATTGGCAGGAGCATTTTTTCATTGGTGGCAACAGGCGCATGGATTATTGCATTGATTTTTACGATTATAGATTACTTTTAACTCAATCAAACCAATATGTCTTGCTTAAACCACACTTGAATGCATATCGTCTAATTGTAATTTGAAGGAGG
>Ga0208640_1000952_pt1 | contig 12039 bp, 4 predicted proteins | sample ETNtaG_23_FD_185774 | JGI IMG/M metagenome (GOLD analysis project Ga0208640, IMG submission 185774) | Marine microbial and viral communities from oxygen minimum zone, Eastern Pacific Ocean - ETNP201310SV72 (SPAdes) (version 2) | ecosystem: Environmental > Aquatic > Marine > Oceanic ... | reverse complement strand
AGATCAAATCCCAAAAAAATAATCAAGATTTTTTTCGATTAATAATGATTTGACCTAAGTCACAGATTCTTAAATATATATTATATATATTATTGCTCTATTGGACTGCAAAATGATATATTCTCAGTGGACAACGTACGTATTCTGGTAAAGAGTGCATCGACCTAAGTGCGTCCTAAAATGGATAACCATTAATTATGGATTTAGATATGAAGCATAAAACACAAACATTATTCCCTATTTCACTCATGCTTGGCCTATTCTTAATATTCACCCCTTTTTCTATCATTACCGCTCAGGAAGAAGATGATGGGGTAGAAGAAATCTTCTGGGGAGACGAGGAAGAGGATGCAGAGTTGGATGAAGAATTTGATTTTTCGGAAGATGAAGAACTCGGCGAAGAGGACTTAGAAGGATTTGAATTCGAGGATGACGCAGGATTTGACGATGAATTTTCGGAGGAGGATGAATTTTCCGAAGATGAGGGCGATGACAGTTTTGATGAAGAATTTTCCGATGAGCCTGAAGAATCCGTGACGGAAGCGGCCAGTCGTCTGGGTTACACACTCAATATTATTGGATCTTCTCCAGGATTTGTGAACCATCAGTTAAGCACCTATAACTCTGGTATGGATTTTCGCGCCACATTTGAATTCCCCATGCTTCTCCAAATGGGACCTATTCGTTTTCGACTGGGGGCAGAAGTAGGTACTTTTAAATTCACCAATTATAAACCCATTGGCGGCACATACTCCGGCGTTCATGTTACAGGCATATTATCATTTCCTGCCGGGCCGGGGCAGGTTAGGCTTGGCGGAGGGATGGTGGGGAAAGGCTTCGGTATCATTGCGGAAAATTCTTATGGATTTGGTGTAGGTGATGCTTTGGATATTCGAATCGGACTTCGGTCCACTACTGCTTTTAATGTAACAGATGATAAGAATAACAAACTCGGCACTGTTAGTTGGCTGGATGGAATCCTGGTGCTTGGGGTGAGTTTATAGCTTACAAACCATAATTAATATTTTTCATTTGAAATACAAAACCCTAAACAAGCTTTTTCTTAAGGCATCTTTGTTTGTTTCATTGATCGTAGCGGGTGAAGATGAGTCAATATCAGCTACGGCTTACGTAATTACAACGGGTACTTCTGCCAACTTAGTTGCAGGGTATTTTAACTATTACGCATCTTACTATAGGATTTACTTTACACCTGACGCAAATTTTACACAACTTTCTGTTTATGTTGCAAAAACTGCCTCTGGTGCAGATATCGGTGGATGCACAAGTACTCAATTTGATGACATTGCAACCATTGGAGGAGTTGATGGCGGCGGCGGCGGCGGTACAATTTGGGCGCCTGATGGTGGAGGGAATATTACTCAGGCAGAACATTATATTGATGTTTCTTACTCAAGTATATTAACAGCAATAGGAGGGTCTTGGGCTGATGCCGAGGGTTCAAGGCTATATATAGCCATAAAGCTTGGGACCGGCGACAATTGGGCTTGTGCTAGGGTACAAACTGATAATGGGATTACACTAGATAATGGCCAAACTGATGGCACCTATTATTATCACGTTATAGATAGAACATTCCCAACGATTGCAGATGAAGTTTATGATGAAAACGATAAAGAGTTAAACGATGGTACAAGTACTACTGCTTTGGATAACTATACAAATTCAAATATAATAAAAATTACAATAGGATCAGAGGCGATTTCAACTGGGGGAATCACCTATACGCAAGAAAGTGGGTCGGGGACGACTCAGACAGACAGCGATGCCTTGGATGGTGCAACTGCAAGTAGTACAGTTACAACAACATTTGACGGGCTGGTTGATGGTACTCGTTATGATATCGCAATAACATTTAATGATGCAGCAGGAAATTCAGTAACAGAAAATCGTAATAACATTACTTATGATACGACCGCACCAACCGTTGATGGTGTAGTTAGTCAAATGTCCAATGGTTCCATGTATGCAGAAGGCACAACAGTAGAATTTTATGTTGATTTCTCAGAAAGAATAGACTTTAGTGGAGCGCCTAAACTGACACTTCTATCTAATGACGGTGAAACAACTATTGTGACAAGTAATAGTTATTCAGATGGTAGTCAGTATGCATTTTTCGATTGGTCTGTTCCTGACGGTGCTTATTCGGTCTATTTAGACTACCAGAATACAACCGCCTTAAGTGCGGCGACCGGAGGGTATATTCGAGATTTTGCCGGAAATACGGCGACCTTAACATTGGCTACTCCGCCGGAATGGGGCAGCCAAGGAACAAATGCATCATTAAGCCAGAGTGCCACGGGTGGATATTTTGGGGTAGATGGCGATGACCCGGCAGCATTCGGCGTAGGGGCAGTCGTGACGACTGGTCAAAATGTGACTGCAAATTATTGGAATGGAGCAAATACCGGTTTAAGTGTAACGATACCCATCGCAAATGACAATAGTCTCACAGGCGGGACCGTACAATTGCGCGCAGAAGCAGACGGTGATTATGAGAACTTGGGTGGCTCATATACGATTGAAAACACTGATGTGAACACCGATCTTACAATGACTGCATCTGGGTCGGGTTCGGGCAATACTGACGTTACAGAACTCACTGGGTTTACAAATACAGACGTCCTTCACTTTAAAGCCATAATTACCGACAAATCAGGTAATGCGACTACCGGGACAGCTAGTGCTACAACATTAACCGTTGATACGACTGCATCGACGGTGTCCAGCGTAACATCTACAAATGGGGATTATAAATTAGCTGAATCGGTTGATATCGTTGTGAATTTTAATGAGAATGTATTAATAAGTGGTACGCCGCAACTCACTTTAAATACGGATAATACACCAGGTACTGCCAATGCAGCTGTGGATAAATCTGGACTTTCTGGCGGTGCGGTAACTTTTGAATATACGGTAGGTGCCACCCATTACTCTGCCGATTTGGATTACGAAAGTACAACGGCATTAACTGCGGGTACTTATATCAGGGATACAGCAGGGAATGATGCTACGCTGACCTTACCTGCAGTGGGTACAATGGCCACCGCTTATGAGGTTAATATTGATGGCGTTTCACCTTCTGCATTTCCAACCGGTACTGTGGTTACGGTGGGTGCCCCTGTAGTTTCCGGTTATCTTAACGAGGATAATACTGGAATAAATGTAACCGTCCCAATTGCAGATGATGCTTCCCTTGAAAATGGGAAGTTGTATATCCAGGCTAAAATTGGTGCAAATAACTACGCAAATGTTTCTTCTGCATATACCATTGCATCCGGAGATTTAAATTCAAATAAGACCATTACCGCAGCTGAGAGTGATGTCGATGGTATAACCAGTTTTGCTGAGGGTGCAACTATAAGCTTTACCGGTCTGTTGGAAGATTACGGCGACGGTGCCGGCGGCACGGGTAACCAGACGACAGGTACAGCCTCATCAACAACATTAATCGTAGATCAAACTGACCCAAGCGCATTTTCAACGGGTGCAGTTACAACAGTTACAGAACCGGTTGTATCCGGATATTGGAATTCACATAACACTGGTATTACTGTCGTCGTACCCATTGAAGATGAATCAACGCTTGAAGACGGATGGGTCCAGATCATTGGAAAAACCGCCAGTAGTTCTTATGAGGATGTTGGTGATTCAGTTCAAATCGCCAGTGGTGACTTGGGGAGTGAGAGTGGGATAACTGTTTCTATAACAGCAGCTCAATTTGAGGCTATCAATACCAGTCTTTCTGATGGAGATGTTGTTACGTTAAATGCACGGATTGACGATGTTGCGGGGAATGCGACTACAGGAACGGCTAGCGGTACGACAATTACTGTCGATCAAACACCGCAAACGGTGAGCTATGTATCCTCAGACACTACCGATACAAATCCTTTTAAAATCGGTGACCTTGTGCCCATAACTGTAAAATTTAACGGGACTGTAAATATCGTAATAACTGGTGGTACTCCTTATTTAGCTCTTGATACAGATGAGTCTCCCGGCACTGCAACATCCACAGCGCCTTATAGTTCAGGAACGGGGTCAACTGATATCATATTTAGATATACTGTTGCAGCGAATGAATACAGTGCTGAGTTGAATTATATTAATACCAGTTCTCTTGCGCTGAATAGCGGAACGATTCGAGACGTGGCCGGGAATAATGCTACACTGACATTGCCAGGAATCGCTGAAGACACCGCGCTTAAGCAGAAAAAAGACTTATGGATTGACGGTGTTGTACCGGGTGCCAATACGGTTGATTCGGTTGTGACAACTGGCGGTACCGTTATGGCCACATACTGGAATGAGGATAATACCGGAGCAACCGTTAAAGTGCTATTAAGTACATCTGATGCCAGTTTGGAAGGGGGGACGATCCAACTAACCGCAGAAGCGAACGACACCTATGAAAATATAGGGTCCTCAAATTCAATCCTCGCTGGTGATGTAACGGCTGGTTATAAAAAAATAAGTGTAACAGCGGCAAATATCGAAGGATTAAGCGGATATAGTGACCAGTATCCCAATCCGGATGTGATCAGCTTTAAAGCAGTTGTAACAGATAAAGCGGGAAATAGTACCACCCACAGCGAAAGCGCAACTACCTTAACAGTTGATGAAACTGATCCCACTGCCTTCACAGTCGATAGCGTTATTACAATAACAGTGTCAGGAGAAGTGGTAGACGGTTACTGGAATGGAGATAATACAGGTGTAAAGGTCAAAATGCCGATTGCGAATGATGGTACATTAGAAAATGGCCGCATCATGATTGAAGCGGAAGCTGATGGATCTTATGAATACATCGGTAGTGGATCCTTATACAATAACGCATCTTATGTTCAATCAGATCATGCAGACTTTTATATAGATTGGACAACCATCGCTTCATCGGATATTAATGGGTACAAGTATGTAACCATCAATGGGGCGTCCACATCTGCAGCGATACGAGAATTGGAAGAGCTCACCGGTTTTTCAGACGGTGACGAAGCAGTGTTCCGGGCCATAATTATGGACGCAGCCGGGAACCAGACCACCGGTTCAGCTTCCAGTCTAACTTTGACCGTCGATCAAACAGACCCGAACACACCAACAATTGCATTAAAATCCTCTTCAGATACAGGGATCAATGATGGGGACAAATTAACCAAAGACGATACGCCTACATTTACATTAACTAATTTGTCCAATACGGATTCTGTTTACCTGAAAGTGGCCTCAGACGCCACTACTTTAGCTGCGCGAACTTCTATAGTTGTTAGAGATGTGACTACATCAACGACGAAAGACTTGACACCTTCAAGTTATGCCAACGGTACCTATCTTGTCACGGCAGTGGCAAAAGATGTAGCAGGCAACTGGGGTTCCGATGGAACCAATACATTTGTGAGGATTGACACTATTCCACCGGATATTCCCAATACGCCTGATATGTTAACAGTCGATGATACCGGTTTTAAAGATGATGATAATATAACGAATAAACAGCAGCCACATTTTATATTTACAGGTTTATCATCAACAATTGACTCATTGCGGCTTGTTATTGATGCAGGGGCATCTGTAGGGCGTGATTCGATTATGTCTCAGGTCACCACAGATACGTTCAGGGTGAGTACTGCTTTAGCCAGTGGGTATCATACAGCCGGTGTTATTGCCATCGATTCTGCCGGAAATGTTCAGGATACCAGCGCAGTATTGGCATTTGTTATTGATAATGTTGCGCCTTCAAAGCCAGATGCTCCCGATTTAATCAATGCTTCAGACACTGGAGAAAGTAATTCTGATGACCTAACTAATGATAATACACCGTCAATTTTATCTACTAACTTGGAAGTTGGTTCGATTAACAAACTTTTCGCAATCTCCAGTGATACTGACACAACCCAAATAGCTGTAGATACTGTGGAAACTGGGACATCACAACTAACACTTACACCATCAACTTCAATAAGCAATGATACGTATTCTTTTTATTCTAGTAGCATAGATACTGCTGGGAATGAGGTCAGCAGTGATCTACTTGAAGACGTTAGAATTGAAACCGTTGTTCCGACAGCAAGTATTGTTCCCGCCGATTCACTGGTACGTTTAGAAGACAGCCCTCTTTCAATCACCGTTACTTTTAATGATGGTATGTCCACAAGTCCGCAGATTGCAGTAGATTTTGCAGGTGATGATGATCTATCGGCAACCGAGATGTCCAATACAACCAATGATTCAATCTGGACTTATTCTCTAAGTATCCCTGATGGTAATGATGGAACGGCTACAATATCAATAAGTGGTACCGATAATGCTGAAAACGCCCTAACTAATGCCAATACATCAGATCGTACCATTCTTCGTGTAGATAATACGAACCCTGTTTTTACCCTATTGTCTCCCGATAGTAATTCATATGTAAATCATGCTCAGGTAGGTTATAAATTAAGTGAAACACCTTTTTCAGGCAGTATTACGTGGGAACGTATTGGTGGAACTACTGACTCTAATTCACCTCATGTAGCAACACTGACGACTTCTGAATTAGATGCAGCTACTACATTTTCAGATTATACATTAACAAATATTCCAACGAACCTAGTATCTGGAACCACCTATAGTTTAACTTGGTCGGCAACGGATACAGCAGGGAATGTATCTTCAGGTTTTGTGGAGACGCCGATCTATTATGATACGACGGCTTCAACAGCAGTATTGACCTACAGTCAATATTTTGCTACTGCTGATTCTGTGGTGACCATTACGGCGACGTTTAATGAACGCGCATTACCAACGCCACAGATTGCAATTGATTACCAAGGAGTAGATAGTGATATTAGTTCTACTGATATGACGATTGGTTCTGATTCAACTATATGGACTTATGCAGCAACAATACCTGGTGGAGAAGTGAATAACGGAATCGCATCCGTATCAATTACAGCAACAGATTTGGCGAGTAATAGTTTAAGGGCAGTAGATCTCACAAATACGGATACTTTAGTTGTAGATAATACAACGCCTTCTGTTATGTTCACATATGATGACCCAGATACTTTGGTAAGATTTGAAGATGCAACCCTTTTAATTACCGCTACATTTTCTGATTCTATTACCGTGGATTCTATACCCAAAATCAGCGTGAATATGCCTAGCGGGACTAATGGGGATATATCTGCAGGTGAAATGACCCTAGTTTCCGGAAAAGTGTATAATTATAGCTTGCCTCTGGTGGATAAGACCGACGGCATTATCGCTATCACTCTTTCAGCTTACGATAAAGCGCTCAATGCAATTGTGGCTGATTCTATTTTTAGAGGAAGCGTTGTTACCATTGACAATACAGATCCCTCTGACTTTACCACAGGTACGATTACTGCGATGGGGGATACGATTGTTGTCCCATGGCTAAACAAAGAGGCAGACTCACTACGTTTACTTATTCCCATATCTGCAACAGATGAGTCTTTACTTGATGGTGGTGATGTGAATGTGCAAATGCGCGTAACAGGAAAAATGACAACTGGTACTTGGGTAACGATTGCAACCAGTGATGCTTCCAGTCCCAGTGCGCCGGCAGATTCGATCAAACAATTAAGTGGAAATCAAACTTTTTTCCGGAAAAAAGAGGATATTATTACTTCGCTTACACCTCTTGGATTAGCACAGGGTGACACAATACGAATTCGAGGATCGATTAACGATAAGGTTGGAAACATAACTTACGGTATCCAGAGTGAATCATATTTTGTATTGGATACGCTACCACCGGCCCAAAGACCATTTTTTGGTGACACGTTATTCACATCAAATGATGTGACCAGTATTCTTACTATTAATAGAGATACGTTGTGGACAAATGATACGATCCGGTTCGCTTTCAATAATTGGGTGGATTCTGTAAAAACAAATGAAAAAGCATCAGGTATTGACAGGTATGAGTACGCGCTTTACCAGAGTACCAAAGCAACTCCAGATGCAACAAATCCTAACGATTGGACAAAATTCCGTGATTATCGCTCACTTGTATTAGATACAGTAAGGACGGACACATTTGCTCTAACTCATAATCGCAAATATTATGTTGCCCTCAAAGCTGTAGATATAGCAGGAAATACATCAGATACCCTCAATACTTTCCGCACCTTAAGGCACAATGCCTATCCGGTTATAGATTCAATTGCCGATACCACGGCTAAGGAAGATGTTTTATGGGAACAGATAATTACTGTAAATGATGAAGATTTATTGATTAAAGATGCTTCGAATAATGTCATTAAAGGAACATTGCGATCCGATATATTTACCTATGCATTAACCACAATGAAGTTGGATACCACCCAAACACCAATTGATTCGACTGCCATTACCACTCTAACCGCGTCGGTTACAACAGATGGAAAGGTCATTTTTACACCAACGAAACTGGATACGGCGGCTTATGTTTTTAGGGTGATCGTTACTGATAATTGGACCTTAAAGGATACAGTGGATATAAATATCACCGCCCTGCCGGTTAATGATCCACCCATTATAAACCTATCTTCATTTAAAAAATTAATTTTCTTGGAAGGAGCCAACAGTGACTCCATCAACCTAACCCAATATTCTTATGATGAAGATAATGACACCACTGATTTAAAGTATACATTCAGGATAGCTTCAAAATTGCCAGGTAAGGGTGGTTATCCTACGGCTAAGACGGGATTTTTGTCGGACTTTGGTGACGAATTCAAAAAATCGTTTATTACCCGACTCGTTGATGAATTTCCGTCATCAACAATTATTCAAAAAAATAATTCATTCTTGGTTTACCCCGCTAATGTGAATGAATATATTGATCCAATAAAAATTGATTCTCTAGTTACAGGTGACTCCGTTTTTTCATGGATTACCCCCACAGATACAGCTTCCAATGATACCAATTATTATACATCTTCAGATATGGAGGTGGAATTCACGGTAACAGACCCGGATGGTTTATCAGGGAGTGATACGGTCACCTTTTTCATTAATCCGATTAACGATCCACCTGTGTGGTCTGGTGTCCCTGATACTACAATTTTAGAAAATGATTCGTTATATTTTGATTTTGCCAATTATTTAACTGACGTTGATGATTCCACATTAACCTTGTCCATCTTGCCGCTTACCTATGATACCAAGGTAACAGTTGAGCCAACCAAAACTTTTGAGAAAAAGCCAACCGGGTATGTCTATTCCAGTAATGCAAGGAAGGATACAGTCAAGTTCAAACCAGCCACGTTATGGTTTAAAAAGGATTCCGGGCCATGGAATCCCACAGACACCTTAAGCAACCAAATAAAATTTCAAATTACGGCCGCTGATGGCGACACATCTGCAATAGATACGTTTGTCGTTAAAATCCAGCGTGTACCGCGTCCTGAGATCCGCATGTACGTTGTCCAAAACAATGCGTTCACCAATTATTATGAGATTTTTCTCATTGATTCGGTGGGTAAAACAAAGGACCTTACACTTAAAGTACAGTCTAAAGCTGTGACACTGGATACGGCGGCCGCATTTACTTATGTGGGACACTACAATTTCAAGACCAAGGGAACATATACATTTGAAGTTGAGGCAAATGGTATCGTGGGAGATACCATTATTACCCAAAATTTGGGTCTTGCTTTAGCCAAAATGTATGGTACATGGTCTGGTAAAAGCGCCGATGGCCAGTTTAATGTGATTGGGAGGAATGGCGCTGTAGATTTTGATCAGTCAATTATGATATTGGATTCTACACTGTTTGAACCCTATTTCAATGACCGGGCATCTTATTTACTAGGGAATGAAGCATTTAGGTTTAAAAAATCTGTGGAAATCTCGATGCCGGGACAAGACGAAGAAATGGCCCTTTATCAGCGAACCACAGGTACAGGCTGGGTTGAGTTACCCTCTCTTACGCAGGGGAACAGAGTGATGGCTTATACGGAAAAGATGGGGTATTTCCGAATGGGACCCAAAACTTTGATTGTGCCAGGACAAACGGCGTTACAACAAAATTACCCAAATCCTTTTAATCCAGTAACGACCATAGAATATGATTTAGGCTTTATCGATGGTCCTTTTCAAATAGTAACATTAACTGTTTATGATATTTTGGGCAGAAATGTAAAAACATTGGTCAATACGCAACAGGGAATTGGGCGATACCGATTAAAGTGGAATGGTAAAGATCAAAATGGGGTGCCGGTTTCTTCCGGTATATATTTTGTTCATTTACTCACCAATATGGGCCGAAGCCAAACTAAAAAAGTGATGTTAATGCGATGATGGGACGGATGTCAAAAACAACAGTCTTGTTTATCCTATCGTTGGGTTTAATTACTGTAGATGCATGTCGGAAAAAATACTATGCAACTGCAGAAGATATGGCAGAATACGGATGGGTATTATTTGAAACACAAGAATATTTAGCTAGTAATGCTTGGTTTTTAGATGCGATTAACGAAGATAAAGATTGGAAAGATGGATATAATGGCTTGGGCTGGACCTATGCAAAATTAATGGTATTGGATAGTAGTATTGCCCATTTTACAACTGGATTAGAGAAAACGCAGAATCAATGGAACCCGATTGATGTTCAATCAGAAATATTGGCTGGCCTGACATTTGCGAATCACGCTTTAGGAAAAGACGCCAAAACGATCCAATATGGGACGGCATTTTTGGATTCAACCGTTAAGCCCCTTACACTGGGGTGGACTTTTACACACGATTCTCTCCTTAATTATTTAGATGTTAGAATCACGATGGCTGCTTCGTATTACGCTTTGGGAAAATTTGATTCTACAATTTTACAAGTCACGGTTATCTTGGATTCGTTGAATTCCAGTGAACTTGTCATCACAGATACGACCCTTGCCGGTCGTAAAGAAATGGCGAAACAAATCATGACACTCCAAGATTATCTCCTTTCCAAATAATTTCACTTGAGAAAAGATAATGAATACTGGATGCTTCAGGCACTCCATGAAGCGGAAAAAGCCTATGAAGCGGATGAAGTGCCCGTTGGTGCGGTCGTGGTATACGAAGACCGTATTATTGGGCGTGGATATAATCAACGTGAGCAACTAAACGATCCAACGGCTCATGCAGAAATTATCGCCATAACGGCAGCTGCGAATACATTAGAAGATTGGCGGCTCAATAATTGTACCCTTTTTGTCACCAAAGAACCATGCCCCATGTGTGCGGGTGCAATTGTAAATGCCAGGCTAAAAATGGTTATATTTGGTTGCTACGATGAAGAAGCTGGGTGCTGTGGCTCCTTATACCAGCTTTGTGGCGATCCTCGTTTCAAAACAAAAGTATCCGTAAAAGGTGGTGTTTTAGAAAAACAATCAATTTCCCTTATTCGGGACTTTTTCAAAGTGCAAAGAAGTACTTAATTTCCGAACTGATTTTTTGGAGAGATGGCAGAGTCTGGCTGAATGCGCCGCACTCGAAATGCGGTATATCCTTTGGGTATCGGGGGTTCAAATCCCTCTCTCTCCGCAAAATACAAATGAGAAATGAATAAATTATAATTATGTGCTATATCAATTGATTAGACTCGTAATTTTTAGGAGTATACATCTTAATCTACTCTAAGATAATTCTAAATTCACTATTGTGATGGTCTCTGCTGAAGGCTAATTTTTCTGTCAGCCAATGAAGCTCAAATATCTATTCATCCTATCAATTTTAACTGCATATCTTTTTGCCGATGATCATACCATATCGGTCCTGGATTTTACCGGGGAAGGGGTTGCCGATACAGAACTACAATCGTTAAGTGAACTTTTCCGGGTGGAACTCCTTAAGCAGGATACACTCCGGGTGATGGATTATGGGGATATGAACCAGGTATTGTCCATAGCCGGGTATGATGATCCCAAATGTTCCACCATTGAATGTGCGGTTATTAGTTCCATGTTGTTGGACACCGAATGGATGGCCACCATCCATATTGCAAAAATTGGTGATATTTTTATGACGGAAGGTCGCTTGTATGAA
>Ga0208640_1000947_pt1 | contig 12092 bp, 10 predicted proteins | sample ETNtaG_23_FD_185774 | JGI IMG/M metagenome (GOLD analysis project Ga0208640, IMG submission 185774) | Marine microbial and viral communities from oxygen minimum zone, Eastern Pacific Ocean - ETNP201310SV72 (SPAdes) (version 2) | ecosystem: Environmental > Aquatic > Marine > Oceanic ... | reverse complement strand
ATTACCGTAATGATTGTGAAAGTGCTGATTGTCTTCGCTGGCGTCATGATTGGTGTAATGGCAATGACTTTGGCGGAGCGGAGAATTTCGGCTTTCATGCAGGACAGACTGGGCCCCAATCGAGTGGGACCTAAGGGAATCCTCCAGCCCATCGCCGACGGAATCAAGTTCCTTATGAAGGAAGACATCATCCCGACAGCCGCTGTTAAACCCATCTACATTCTGGCACCTGCCATGCTGATTATTCCCGCCTTGATGACATTTGCCGTCATACCGTTCGGTCAGACTGTTACACTTTTCGGAAAGCAAATTGCTCTCCAGGTGGCAGATGTGAATATCGGCATCCTCTACATTTTTGCGCTTACCAGCGTGGGCGTGTACGGCTTGGTGTTGGCAGGCTGGTCGTCCAACAGCAAGTATCCGCTTCTGGGTGGACTTCGTTCTTCAGCTCAGCTAATCAGTTATGAATTAGCCATGGGATTGGCGGCGGTGAGCGTTATCATGATGGCAGGGTCGCTGGAGTTGAATGACATTGTTGCCGCTCAGCAGGGAGAACTCTTTTCGTGGAACATCTGTAGGCAGCCGCTGGCATTCCTTATCTTTTTAATAGCAGTGTATGCAGAGACGAATCGGCTCCCATTCGACATGACAGAAGCTGAGCAAGAACTGGTAGGAGGCTACCACACCGAATACAGCAGTATGAAGTTTAGTATGTTCTTCATGGCGGAATATGCCAACATGATAACCGCTGCTGCACTGACGGTAACGCTCTTTTTCGGCGGATGGGATATCCCGCTGGTCAACGAGGTGTCTCTCGGATTTTTTGGCGGAATTCTCTCTGTAATGGCATTTGCAGTGAAGACGGCTTTCTTCCTTTTTCTGTTCATTTGGGTAAGATGGACCTTCCCGCGCTTTCGATACGACCAGCTCATGCGGTTGGGGTGGAAGGTGCTGTTGCCACTGGCACTTTTGAACATTATCATAACTGGTGCAATCATGGTATTGACAGCTTAAGATGGCTACGATTGTAAAATCATACGAACCAACTTTTTGGGACCGTCTTTATATCCCTGCACTCGTCAAAGGATTGATGGTAACTTTCCGTCATATCTTCAAGAAAAAGGTGACCATTCAATATCCTGATGAGAAGCACATCCCGCCTGAAGGCTATAGAGGACTCCATCGCCTGAACAAATTTGATGACGGCCGTATCAAGTGTGTCGCCTGCGAAATGTGTGCTGCTGCATGTCCGTCTCACTGTATCCACATTGTCCCTGATGCCTCACCCTGGGAGGAAGGGAAGGAGCGCTATCCTGTTCGATTCGACATTGATCTTCTGCGATGCATCTACTGTGGATTTTGTGAAATAGCATGCCCGGAAGAGGCAATCGAACTGACTGAGATTTACGATTTTGCCGATTATACCCGAGAATCGTTTTTGATTGATAAAGATGGTTTGCTGGAAGTGTATGAAATGACGAAAGATGAAAACTTCTACTTAAGAGAAAAAGAAAATGCTGCTTAGCACACTATTCTACATTTCCGCTATTGTCATGCTTGCTTCTGCTTTAGCGGTTGTCCTGAGCCGGAATGCGGTTTACAGCGCCATTCTTCTGGTACTGACATTCTTTTCTCTAGCGACTATGTTCCTACTTCTAGAAGCGTACTTCCTGGCAGTGCTGGAAGTGCTGGTCTATGCCGGAGCTATCATGGTACTTTTCCTTTTTGTCATAATGCTGCTGAATACGACTCGAGAAGAGGCAATGCCAAAACTGATTCAGCTACAGAAGGCAGCATCTCTTTTCTTGGTTGTCATTTTCATTTTTGGAATTTTACTGTTGATTGTAGGCGGGACAACTGAATTACACCAAGCTGAGGTAATATCCACTGTCGGTTCAGCCAGAGCACTGGGGACAGCACTTTTTACAGATTATCTTCTGCCGTTTGAAGCTGCATCTTTGCTTTTGCTCGTGGCTCTTATCGGAACGGTCTATCTCGCCAAAAGGAAAATATAATGGTTGTCCCTCTTGAACATGTGATTATTCTTAGCGGCATCCTTTTTGCAATTGGAGTTTTGGGCGTCCTTTTCCGGCGGAATGCTCTGGTGATTTTCATGTCTATAGAAATCATGCTAAATGCCGTCAACTTAGCGTTGGTGGGATTTTCCCGCTACTATAACAGTGTGGACGGTCAAGTATTTGTCTTCCTGGTGATGACACTGGCAGCAGCGGAAGTGGCGGTGGGTCTTGCAATCATCGTAGCGCTATTCCGTAATAAACAGACTGTGAACGTTGACGAAATTAATCTGATGAAAGGGTAGGATGGAAAACGCTCTTTGGCTCATCCCGTTTCTCCCGTTCGCCGGCTTTCTGCTGAATGGACTTCTCGGCAAGAAACTGAGCGAGTCGCTCTCCGGATTGATTGCGTCCGCAACGATTGGCGCCAGCTTTGTCTTAGGTTTGCTGAGCCTAAATGTCTATATGGAAAATCACGAGACGCTTCATCAGGTGATGTTTACGTGGCTGTCGTTCGGTTCCTTCGATGTTTCTGTCGCCTACACACTGGATGCTTTGTCGCTTGTGATGGTGCTGATAGTCACGGGAGTGGGATTCCTTATTCACGTTTATTCAATCGGCTACATGAAAGGTGATCCCGGCATCCAGCGCTACTTCGCTTACCTGAATCTCTTCACATTCATGATGCTCAATCTCGTCATGGCGGACAATCTGCTCCTTCTCTTCCTTGGGTGGGAAGGTGTGGGACTCTGCTCATACCTGCTGATTGGTTTCTGGTTTGAAGATCCAGCCAAAGCAGCGGCAGGGAAGAAGGCGTTTGTGGTGAACAGGATTGGCGATTTCGGCTTCCTCCTTGGGATGATTATTATCCTGACTAACTTGGGTTCACTCAACTTTGGAGATATTCTTCTCCCGGAGCAGCTAAGTTCTCTCGAAACCGGACTCATTACAACCATTGCGCTCCTTCTTTTCTTGGGTGCCGCAGGGAAATCTGCACAGATTCCTCTCTATGTTTGGCTTCCGGACGCCATGGCGGGTCCAACACCGGTGAGTGCTCTCATCCATGCGGCGACAATGGTGACGGCGGGAGTCTATCTTGTGGCACGCATGGGAGCTCTTTTTGCACTTTCGGCAACAGCTCTCTCAGTGATGGCTGTGATTGGAGTGCTGACAGCCTTTTTCGCCGCCACCATGGCAATATATGAGAATGACATCAAGAAAGTGCTGGCCTATTCCACTATCAGTCAGCTTGGCTACATGTTCGCCGCAGCCGGCGTGGGAGCTTACGGTGCCGCCATTTTCCACCTCATGACTCATGCTTTCTTCAAAGGACTCCTCTTCCTCGGCGCCGGAAGTGTTATTCATGGTCTGAGCGGAGAGCAGGACATGCGGCGAATGGGCGGACTGAAGAGCAAGATGCCGAAGACGTATTGGACTATGTTAGCCGGGGTTTCGGCAATATCTGGACTTCCGCTTCTCTCTGGATTTTTCTCCAAAGACGAAATTCTGTGGTTCACTTATAGCTCACAAAGCGGCGGCAATTTTATCTTTATCGTGGGACTTCTCACCGCAATTTTGACGGCGTTCTATATGTTTCGGCTCTTCTTTCTTTCGTTCCATGGAGATAGTCGCTGGACTAAAGGTACAACTCCCCATGAATCGCCGCCGGTGATGACCGTACCGCTCATCCTTCTGGCTGTGCTATCCGTGACAGGCGGATGGATTGGCATCCCCGAGATTCTGGGAGGCGGAAACAGCTTTCACCATTTTCTCTCCGAGACCGTCCACGATGTTGTGGGTCCTCATCCGACTGACTTACTCCTTTCGGAACTTACAGTAATGGTTCTTTCCATTGCCGGCGCTCTGGTTGGGATTTATGTCGCCTTCAGGCGGTACGGCACTGGAAAGCTTGACAGTGAGCCGAAAGGATTGGGGCATCTCGTGGAGAAGAAATACTATGTGGATGAGCTTTATGATGCTGTAATAGTGCAGCCTATCCGCCGGGGAAGTGAGTCAATCTGGCGTCGTTTTGATGTTCGCGTCATAGACGGTATCGTGAATGGATTAGGTTCATTAACGCTGCGGGTGAGCAGCTTCGTTCGCCGTGCTCAGACCGGTGTTATCCAGAACTACGCCGCCGTCATTTTACTGGGCGTCATTCTAATCATCTTCTACGTCTATCTGAAATGAGCTGGTTGAACGAACATATTCTCACAGTTTTGATTCTTCTGCCGCTGGCGGGAGTCGGGTTTCTTTTGGCGGCTCGCTCCCTCGGGAATGAATTTCTCAAGCGCGGTGCGTTTTTGATAACCGTGCTGGAATTTCTCCTGTCACTGATTCTGTTTACTGGATTCGAGGCGACGGCGAAATTCCAGTTTACCGAACAAACCGTCTGGATTCCTGCTTGGGGTATAAATTATTCCGTGGGAGTTGACGGCATTTCTCTTTTCCTTATACTTCTGACTACTTTCCTAATGCCCATTGCAGTCCTCGCTTCATGGAAATCAGTGGAGAAAAGTGTCACCAGTTTCTTTGTTTCGCTTTTGATCATGGAGAGCGCTATGGTAGGTGTTTTTTCTGCTCTCGACCTTTTCTTTTTCTATATTTTCTGGGAAGCGATATTGATTCCCATGTACTTCCTCATCGGCGTATGGGGCTCAAAGAAAAGAATTTACGCCGCAATCAAATTTGTTTTGTTTACCATGGTGGGATCCCTCTTGATGCTAGTAGGTATCCTCTATCTTTACAGTCAAACTACGGCGCAGCTGGGAGCAGCTTCCCTGGCCTACGAAGACATGAGCCGCTTGGTTCTCTCGTCGGGAATTCAATATTGGCTCTTCTTGGCTTTTGCTCTCAGCTTCGCCATCAAAATTCCACTATTCCCGTTCCATACCTGGCTTCCGGATGCTCATACTGAAGCACCCACAGCCGGCTCCATTATATTGGCGGGAGTATTGCTGAAGATGGGCGGTTACGGCTTCCTCCGCTTTTGTGTACCGCTTTTTCCACTAGGAATGAAAGAGTTCATCCCGCTAATAATTACACTTGCGGTGGTGGGAATTATCTACGGCGCACTCATGGCGTTGGTGCAGCCGGACCTGAAGCGGCTGGTGGCGTTTTCCAGCGTTAGTCACTTGGGATTTGTGGTTCTGGGCATCTTCGCACTCACATCGAGAAGTGTGACCGGCAGTGTCATTCAGATGGTGAATCACGGTCTGGCTACGGGAGCACTCTTTCTGATGGTAGGAATGTTATACGAAAGGCGCCACACGCGGATGATTGCCGATTTCGGTGGACTGGCAAAATCGTTACCGCGATTTTCAGTAGTATTTTTAATAGTGGTGTTGGCCTCTGCAGGGTTACCTGGGTTGAATGGCTTCGTAGGCGAATTTCTTATTCTGTCAGGTTCGTACGAGCCGCATCCAGCAGCAGTGGTAATTTCAGCCTTGGGGATTATTTTGGCGGCAGTCTATCTGCTTTGGATGGTGGAGCGCGTCTTCTTCGGACCGGTGAGTGAAGAAAACAGTGGATTGAAAGACCTCATGAGTAGGGAGTGGCTAGCTATCGTTCCCATGATTGTCATGATGGTATGGCTCGGCATCTATCCCAAGCCATTTCTCGACAAAATTGAGCCGTCTGTAGATAAGCTGGTAAAAGATTTTAATACAGCAATATCAGAGACTGAGAATACTCCCATAGTTTTAAATAGAGAAAGTTTTGAGGAGGTAAATGAATGAAGAGGTTGATCCTGTTATTACTGATTATTTCTATAATACCTGTCCTCAGTTGGGCTGAGGATGATCAACATGAACTGCAAGTTGATCATCAAGAGCAAACTGAGGGTGTAGAGAGTGAGCACCATTCACCCCTTCCCGGGGATGAGTTGGGGTTACCGTGGGCATTCCCTTTTGCCGGAATTCTTCTCTCCATCGCCATTTTTCCGTTGGTGGCGCCTACTTTCTGGCATCATAACTTTGGGAAAGTGTCGGCTTTTTGGGCGTTTCTTTTATTGATTCCCATGTTGATCAAGTTCGATTCAGGAATCGTCACTTTTGAGCTTCTTCACACCATGTTATTGGAATTTTTTCCGTTCATTATTCTACTTTTGGCACTCTTTACTATTTCTGGTGGAATCCGTCTAACCGGGACTTTGGTCGGGACTCCTGTCTTAAATACTGGTCTCATTCTAATAGGGACTGTCTTAGCGAGTTGGATGGGAACCACCGGTGCCGCCATGTTAATGATCCGTCCCCTATTGAGAGCCAATGCACAGCGAAAACATAAGGTACACGTAGTGGTTTTTTTCATTTTCCTGGTTGCAAATATCGGTGGCTCACTCACACCGCTGGGAGATCCGCCGCTCTTTCTCGGCTTCCTTAAAGGAGTTGATTTCTTCTGGACCACAAGCGCTATGTTTGTCCCCATGATGTTTGTCATAATGATGGTGATTATCATTTTCTACTTTTTCGATTCTTACATGTACAAGAAAGAGGTCATTCCCGAGCAAGTAATTTCTCCAGAGGAGAAAAAACTGGGGCTCGAGGGTTCTTTTAATTTCCTTCTACTTATTGGTGTCATCGGCGCTGTTCTACTCAGCGGATTCTGGAAATCTGGAACGATAATTCCCATCTATCATTTGATGAACAATGGACACGAATTCCATCTGAACATGGAGCTTCAGAATCTGACTCGAGATTTACTTTTATTGGCACTAACTTTCGCCAGTTGGAAGCTGACGCCCATGAAAGTTCGGGAAGAGAATGACTTTTCATGGTTTCCCATACAGGAGGTAGGTAAGCTGTTTGCCGGAATTTTTGTTACCATTATTCCTGCTATTGCCATACTGCGGGCAGGTGAACACGGTGCGCTGAAGAGTATTATCGAGTCAGTCTCATCCGGTGATAATAACCCAGTTAATTATATGTATTTCTGGGCTACAGGGATTCTCTCCAGTTTTCTAGACAATGCACCAACGTACCTGGTGTTCTTCAACACGGCAGGAGGTGATGCGGCGATGCTAATGTCGGATTTTCCAAACACACTACTGGCAATTTCCGCCGGAGCTGTTTTCATGGGAGCCAATACCTATATCGGAAACGCTCCCAACTTCATGGTGAAGTCCATCGCTGAACAGAGCGGTATCAAAATGCCCAGCTTCTTCGGCTATATGCTGAAGTACTCCATTCCAATTTTAATCCCAATATTTATTTTGGTGTCTCTCATTTTCTTTTGATAAGACTATGGATTTAAGTCAATACTTCACATCTGCTGATCTCGCCGGTATTGCCCCGGAGATAATCCTGACAGTAACGGCGCTGTTCGTCTTGACACTGGAGATGGCGAAATTGAGCCGTCCCGGGATTATGCTCCTTGTGGCAGCTATCGGGATCGTCCTTTCCGGCGGTGCTTTGGCGCAAGCAGGAAATGAAGAACGTATCCTTTTTGGCGGGATGCTGCGGTTGAACAGTTTTACCACATTTCTCGATTTCCTCTATCTGGCTGTGGGCTTAGTGACATTGATTTTATCACAAGGATATTTGGAGAAAAAGGGGAGCGAGATACGAGGAGAATATCCGGCTCTAATACTATTTGCCGTCATTGGAATGATGCTTATGACACAGGCCAACGACTTAGTGATTGTCTTTCTTGGCCTGGAGTTACTTTCCCTGTCGCTCTATGTGCTGGTGGGTTTTCTTCGTCACAATCTCTACAGCAACGAGTCGGGACTAAAATACCTCCTCCTAGGCGCTTTTGCCACCGGGTTCTTCCTATTTGGGGCTGCTTTGACCTACGGAGCTACGGGGACTACTAACTTCAATGGAATTGCCGAAGCCATCGCTTCAGGAGCCATTCTTTCAGATGTCTTTCTCTCGCTCGGGATTGGTTTATTGCTCATCGGCTTCGCCTTCAAAGTGGCGCTGGCTCCGTTCCACATGTGGTCGCCGGATGTGTATCAGGGAGCACCTACTACGGTGACTGCCTTTCTCTGTACAGCGCCAAAAGCAGCCGGCTTCGGAGCGCTGCTGAAGTTGTTTACAACAGCTTTTCCGGAGGTTCACGGTGAGTGGCAAATTCTCCTCTGGATTTTGGCCGCACTGACTATGACGGTTGGTAACATCTCAGCCCTAGTACAGACTAATGTGAAGAGGATGCTTGCCTTCTCCAGCATTGCTCACGCCGGATATCTGGTTATGGGTGTGCTGGTATTGGACAGCAGCGTTGGAGCCGTTCTCTTTTATCTAGCGGTCTATTCTGTCATGAACCTAGGCGCATTTGCAATTATCGCAGTTGCTGAGAGAGAAGAGCAAGGTGTTACATTCGAGGATTACCGGGGGTTCGCCTCCCGACACCCGTGGCTTTCCGCAGGTATGGTTCTTTTCCTGATTTCGCTGGCCGGATTCCCACCTACAGCTGGATTCGCCGCCAAGTATGGACTTTTCTCTGCTGTAATGTCGAAAGGGTACATCTGGCTGGTGATCATCGCAGTTCTCAATACTCTTGTTTCGGTTTATTATTACCTCCGTTTAGTAGTAAACATGTATATGCTAAAGGAAGAAAAGGTCTTACGTCCAGAGTCAGGCATATTTGTTATTGGACTTATTGTACTTCTGGCGGCGGCGGTACTCCTGTTCGGGATTGCTCCCGGATTCTTTCTTGAAATTACAACTACAGTTAAACTATAATTTTTCCATGGCAGGCCACTTCTCAACTGACTAAACTTAGCTGATGCGTATTACCAAGGTATTTACTAAAACAGGAGACGATGGTACCACTTCCTTAGCTAGCGGAGAGCGCTTGTCGAAAGACCATCCCCGGATCGTTGTTCTCGGTTCCCTGGATGAGACCAATTCTGCTATCGGAATATCTCTGTCAGAAGGAGTCGCTTCGGAAATCAAAGTAGTTTTACAGAAGATACAGAACAGTCTATTCGATATTGGTGGTGAACTGGCTACACCTGACAAAGAATTGGGGTTAATTTCAGTTGATGATGTGACATTTATAGAGTCTGCCATTGATGATCTGAATGAATCCCTGCCGCCACTGGAGGAGTTTATTTTACCAGGTGGCTCCAAAGCTGCAGCTCTTTTGCATAATACACGCGCCGTCTGCCGGCGGGCGGAGCGAGATCTGATTACCCTCAGTAAATCTGAAAAAATACCTGAACTTCATATGAAATTTATCAACCGGCTATCAGACTATCTCTTTGTTGCTGCTCGCTTCCAGAATTTGGAGGGCAATGGCGGGGAAGAGCAATGGCGACGGTAATTATAATTTGAGGAATGTATGAAATCCTTGGAGCTTTGGTAATTTCTGGTGTAAGATGACTTCTGTACCATGAAAAAGTTTATAGCATTAACGATTATTAGTTTCAGCTTGGTGGTGAACCTTCTGCCATTCATTCCTACGGGGGAATGTGATATGATGTGCTGTATGCCCGAGCCTTCCTGCTGCGAAATTGAGAAGATCGAGTGTTCAGTTTACATGACTCAGTGCGAGACTGCAATATTTGTACCTATGATTTCAGCACCACTTACGAAGTATCAACTCCAGAAAGATTTGTCTCTGGTTAGGATGTCTGTGGTACATCAGGTACCAGTTACAGCAGCGGTACACGAAAGTTACCTCGCACAAGTTCCTGAGGCTGAACCTCCTCCCTCTTTTCTCTTTCCACTCCTGATTTAGACACTCTTTTAATTATTAACGAACTTAGTTCGTTTCAGGGATTCGTTCGTCTAGGCGAGATCTACGTGGGCCAAATAGATGCGCCTGAAATTTTTCTAATTATTCATCATAGAGGAGTAGTACCATGAAAACATTTTTATCCATAAGTATTTTTGCATTGCTTGTTGGCTGCAGCGTTCCGGGTTCCGCATCCGGAAATGCGAATGTGTCAACGGTAAAGATCGGTTTGCCCACTGCCCAGTGTGGCATGTGCCAGCAGATCATTCAGGAAGGGCTGGAGGCGCTGGACGGCGTCCAACTGGCATACGTAAACCTGAATGAGGCCAAGGTTATGGTCAAATACGATCAAACGAAACTTGCCTTGGCGGATTTAGAACAGGCAATTGCGAAATTGGGTTACCAGGCCGGCGACGTGCCTGCTGATGTAGAGGCCTACAGCAAACTACCCGGCTGTTGCAAACTGCCCCAGGACCAATGAACGTTATTATCAACCCGCCCTACAGGGGTAGACTGCTGAACTGGTGCTGCCTGGCAATACTTACTGTAGGTCCACTAGGGGCCCAGGCGGTGCTGGAAGGGACGGTAAAAGATGGTCGGTCAGGTGAACCTCTACAGTATGCATCTGTAGCCGTAGTGGATGCCAATACCGATACTATTTCCACAGGTGGTCTCACTAATAAAAAAGGTCACTTCCGCATTTCTGGATTATCTGCTGGAAATTATTTTGTTGAGATAGAATATATTGGTTACCAATCACATCGTGGTACGGTTTTTGCCGTGAATGAAGAAAATCAGGCTACACAAGATTTAGGTGAATTCGTGCTGGAACTTGATGTACTGGAACTGAAAACCGTGGATGTTACGGCTACCCCGCCGCCGGTCATATCTGGTGTGGCAAAAACAGTGTATGATGCGAATCAGTTGTACTCGGCTACCGGGGGTACCTGCTGTGACGTAATGAAAAGTATTCCGTCAGTCGCGGTGGACGCCAATGGCGAGGTGTCTCTGCGGGGCTCACCGGAAGTGGCAATTTTACTCAATGGCAAAAGGGCCGGTCTACTGGGCGGGGAGCGCCGGACCAACATTATGGCAGTTCCGGTACCAGCGGACATGGTGGACAGAGTGGAGGTGATTACTAGTCCGTCGGCCAAGCATGATGCGGACGGGATGGTGGGTGTGATCAATATTATATTGAAAGAAAACCAGGATTCCGGGTTTAACGGTCATGTGAATGCCAACTTAGGCCATACCGAAAAGTTCAATGTGGGTGCCTATTTCAATTTCCACAAGAATCGTATTAATCATCTCTGGAATATCAGCGCAGAAGACATAAGTCAGTCAGGGACCAGTTACCGCGATAGTAAACTGGTGTTGCCGAGTGGAGACATCACTGGTCAAAGCCTACGAAAGGTCAACACTGCCACCCGTAATCAGACATATTATTTGAGTGGCGGCAGTCGCTATAATTATTCCGACAATACGTTTGTGAAGGGTGAATTAAGACTGGTACCGTTTAAACGTATACAGGATGAAACCATAGAGCTAGAAAACCAGTATCTGGATCTGCATAAACAGGAGGATGGCTTGCTGCAATTGCTGGATCTGGACTTTCTGTCGGCAGTAGAACGACGATATCGATTGTCTGGTGATTTAGCCCTGGAATTGCAAAATCGGGATGTGAATCAATCCGGCCGGGAAAATGGAAGTGCCATGGCTGTGTCTCTGCAGGGAAGCACCGAACTGGAACGCCGAATTCTGAATCTGGACTACGAGCGGTACATCACACCCAGTTTCAAATTTGAAGCCGGTGTGAAAGACAGGTATCTGACCCAGAAACGGCCCCGTTCCGTGCTTATCGGTGATACAGAATATGCTACTGACTTTACTTATCGCGAACGCATCCGGGCCGCGTACCTGAATTTGGAATACACAACATTTATGGAAGACATGGTATTGTCCGGTGGGATCAGGCTGGAGGACGCCGAAACAGAAGGTAATTCTGACATGGATTCAGTGCCGTTTGAATTAGTCGGATTCTCATCGGACCACATTGCCAACCGGCCAGATTACCTAACATCTTACACGAAATGGTACCCGTCATTTCTAGCTCGCTACACCCCCGACAGGTTTTCCACCATCCAGGCCGGTTATTCCGCCCGGGTGAACCGACCCACCGCCGATTTTGTAGATCCCATGCCACGCAACCTGTTTGAACCATCCGTACTAAACACAGGCAACCCGGACCTGGAACCGGAATTCATCCACGCCCTGGAGCTGAAGTTTAGCCAGGTGCTGCTGAGTCTGAGCTGGGAGGCGGCTGTTTTTGGACAACGCATCGACAATGTGGTCCGGGAGGATGAAGATTTGATTGATAGCACCAGCGTTATCACCTGG
>Ga0208640_1000945_pt1 | contig 12096 bp, 11 predicted proteins | sample ETNtaG_23_FD_185774 | JGI IMG/M metagenome (GOLD analysis project Ga0208640, IMG submission 185774) | Marine microbial and viral communities from oxygen minimum zone, Eastern Pacific Ocean - ETNP201310SV72 (SPAdes) (version 2) | ecosystem: Environmental > Aquatic > Marine > Oceanic ... | reverse complement strand
GCCGGCATGTCCGGATCCTGTTCATCGACCTGGATTACGGACAGGGACCCGCAGGCCTCTAGGTAAGCCGAGGACCTGGACGTCTCGCAGATTCCGACGACTGGCGAGGTGCGCCTGATGTGACCCTCAAACTCAGACGCCCTTCCCATCGGGTCAGAGGGGACCACCCATGCCCCGAGCCGAACGACAGCCAGCCAGACGGCCACGAACGCCGGTGAGTTGGCCAGGGCCATGTGGACCGCCGAACCAGCGACCACACCGCGCGACGAAAGCGTGCCGGCCACCTGTGAGACAACGTCGTCAAACTGGCTGTAGGTCCAGTTGGAGGCGACACCATTCGGGTCCTCAAATACGAGAAACGAATGGTCGCCCCTGCGCTCGACACTCCGGGTCCACGACTCTGAGAATGTGGGGTATCGCAAAATGTCGGTCATGGAGCCTCTCCGAAACCCCCACCGCCAGGCAGTTCCAGGCAGACCACGTCATCGGGACCGAGGGTGATCCGGCTCTGGGTGGTAACAGGCTCACCGTTGACCATGAACGACCCCGATGCTCCGGGCCCGCCGCCGAATATCCCCTGTGGTGGCTCGTCAAGCCTGCTTGTCACGGCGTTCAGTTCCCAGTCGCGTGACGTGTCAACGCTGAACTCGATCGTCTGACCGAGGCCCCCGGTCTGGGCACCGCTACCCCCCGAACCACGGCGCAACTCCTTCCTGTGGAACCTGATCGGTGCTGAGGCCTCTACCACCTCGATCGGGACGGCTGACACGCCGGTCGGGTACGAGCAGGCTGAGAGACCTGCTTTGGCAGCCCTCGCACCTACGCCACCGGCGTAGGTGAACATGGCTGTTATGAACGGACTTCCATCCTCGTGGGCTCCGTTCACCTGCATCGTCCAGACTGCTCCAGATCCCTCGGCCATCGACTCCTCCGGCCTGATCTGGGCGAGCGCCTTGAGGAGTGCATTTGGAAGGAACATCCCGACCACGTGCCGGGCCGTTCCGGGCTGTGGCAGGACGGCATTCACGATCGACCCCTCGGGGGCCAGCATCTTGATAGGACTGAGGCTCCCGTGGTTGTTTGGTATCTCCGGGTTCAGAACCGAACGAACCGTGAACGTCGTGTAGGCATGTGTGTAGTTGCGCACGACGTTGATTCCCCACGGACTTGCATCGGAGGTACCCGCGTAATCCACCGTTATCTCACCGGCCTCGGCATCGACCTGAATTGAGCAGACGATGTCGATCCGGCTACCGTCAGCAAGGTCCAGCACGGCACTGGCCGGGAATGAGCCCGAGGTCAGGCCACGGATGCTCGCCCTCGTCGCCTCCTCGGAACGGTTGATGATCTCGTCGGCAAGGTCCTCGATGTCATCGAGGCCATGGGAGTCGCAGAGAACCTCAAGGCGCTGTGCCCCCACCTCGCCCGAGGCCATCTGGGCGTGCAGGTCCCCGGCCATGTGGTCCGGTTGGCGAACGTTGGACAAGATGAAGCGCCACACATCGGCGTTCCGTTCTCCGGCCTTCATCAGCTTGCAGATCGGTATCCACAGGCCCTCCTCGAAGCAGTCGCGGCCGCCGGCACCGATTCCGTAGCCGCCCACATCGGTGTGGTGGATGGTCGAGCCGAAGAAGGCGATCGGTACTGACTGGTCGGCACCCGAAGGCACGCGCCACGCAGGCACCAGCACGGTCACATCCAACAGTTGGCCTGCAGTCTTGTAGGGGTCGTTGGTCACCAGCACGTCACCCGGTACGAGGGTCTCGGCCGGAAACTCCTCAAGCATGCTGGCAGCACCGATTGCGAGTGAGTTGATGTGGCCCGGCGTACCTGTGACAGCCTGGGCGACCATTCGCCCCCGGCGGTCGAACACCGCGTTGGCCAGGTCACCTGCCTCGCGGACGATCGGGCTAAAGGCTGAGCGCTGGAGCGCACGGGCCTGTTCGTTGACGGTCGCAATCAGCGACTGCCAGAGGACCTCCAACTCAATGGGATCGAACCTACTCATGCCCGTGTCCTCGTTGCCACGAGGCTGCCGTCACCAGCCACCTCAACCGCCCACCCCGGACGTATGACTGACGTGGTCTCACGTTCCTCAACCACGGCGGGACCGTCGAAGTGGGCTCCAGGTGTGAGTTCGTGGCGCTGGTAGACCGGTGTGTCAAAAGGAGGTGACCCCCGATCGAACACAACGGGGCGGCTGCCTGGAGAACCAGCGGCTCTGGAATCCTGGGAACTCGCTGTCGACGGCTCAACCTCGTCTAGTTCTGCCGAGGCCGACAACCTCCAGGTCACGGCCTCGATCCCCACGTCAGGGATTGCAAGGCCGTATATGCGCCGGTATTCCTCTTCAAACGCCGCCGCCACTTGCTCCATTGGAACGGTCCACGAACCCCCTTCATCGACCCAGATGGTTATCTCGTTTCCCTGTCCGACGTACCGGGCGTCAACCCCGTACCGGAATCCGACCGCATCCTCAGATACCCCTGCAGCCATCAAGACACGGCGGCCCTCATTCCTTAGCTCGGCCAGCAGGTCATCCCGCTCGGCTTCATCAAGGCTCTCAAGGGCCCTGGGCATGGACCGGGCAAGGTCGATCCGCACAGGTGAGACGAGTGTGCCGAATGCTGAGAGGACGCTCGCGTTCACCGGAAATACGACCCGGTCGGATTCGAGGAGGTCAGCTACCCCGCAGGCGTGGACCGGCCCTGCTCCACCAAAGGCGAGGATCGTCACCCCACGCAGGTCCACCCCACGCTCGACACCGTGCATCCGTGCCGCCGCCGCCATGTTCTGGTTGACCACCTCGTGGACACCGGCGGCTGTATCAGTCGACGACATGTCCAGCCCGTCGGCCACGGCCGCCATCGCCTCGAGGGCCAGCGTGGCGTCAAGGGGCATGTCACCACCAAGGAAGGCGTCGGCATCCAGGAAACCGAGAACAAGGTCCGCATCGGTTACCGCCGGAACGGCTCCGCCCTGCCCATAACTGGCGGGGCCGGGATCGGCCCCGGCCGAGTCTGGGCCGACCTTCAACAGGCCGAACTGGTCCAGCCGAGCGAGGCTGCCGCCCCCGGCCCCTATCTCAACCAGGTCGACCGACGGCACCGAAACGGGATATCCGGACCCCTTCTTGAAGCGGTACATGCGCGCAACCTCGAAGGTGTTGATGAGATCCGGTTCGAACTCCTCGATGAGGGTGGCCTTCGCCGTCGTTCCACCCATGTCGAAGGCCAGTAGACGCTTCTCTCCCATACGGTGTGCGAACCAGCGAGCGGCCAACGCACCGGCCGCAGGTCCGGACTCGACCAGACGGATCGGCGCCTGTGCCGCATCCTCGGCCGAGACGACCCCGCCGTTGGACAACATCATCAGGACCGAGCCACCGAAACCCTCAGAGGACAACCACTTCTGCAACTCGTCGAGGTAGGGGCCGATCACCGGCATGGTCGCCGCATTGCAGGCAGCGGTGATCATCCTCGGGTATTCGCGGATCTGCGGTGATATCTCGGCGGACACGCAGACAGGGATTCCAAGTTGGGTGCGAACATGGTCGGCGACGACACGCTCGTTGTGTGGGTTCACGTACGAGTTGAGGAGGCAGATGGCGACCGATTCAACGTCGACCGCACGCAGCCTGCTGGTCAGGTCCTGTAGGTCCCGCGACGATGGCTCTGTCACGAGCACTCCCTGCGCTGTGGTCCTCTCGTCGACCTCGAAGGTCCGGCCCCTTGGTACCGGCGGATCCGGAAACTCGATCTGCAGGTCGTACATGTCGTACCGGTGTTCATCACGGATGAGAAGGGTGTCGGCAAAACCCGTGGTCGTAACCAGAGCGGCCCTACCCGTCTTGCCCTCGATAAGGGCGTTGGTAACGAGGGTTGTCGCATGGACGATCGGTGCTGTGATCTCCGAAGGTTCCACACCCGTTCGGGCCAGCAGGCTGGTGATGCCGCTGCGAACCGCATCAAGTGGGGCAGACGGTGTGGTGAGCGTCTTCTCGACGTGGACGGATCCCCCCTCACCGTCCAACAGGACGATGTCTGTGAACGTTCCTCCGATATCGACGGCCAACCGCCAGTCGCCCATGTCTCTCAGTTCTCCGTGGACAGGTCTGGGCGCGGTGGTGCGAACACGTCGAGTATCCAGCACTCGCCATACTCGTCATCTCCGTGGAAGGTGCTGTCGCCGTGCCAGATGCCGGGGCTTGCGATATACACGTCGCCGCGCTGGAGCACCTTTCTCTCATCGGTGTCCTCACTGCCGCCGATACGGAAGTCCAGCGCTCCCCGAAAGACGATTCCCAGCTGTTCGTTTTCCTCGTGGCGGTGGATGAACGAGCCGACGGCACCATCGTCAATCCGCCAAAAACACAGTTGGAGGTGGTCGCCCTCGATCATCCGACGCCGAAAGCCCGGCCTATCGGTCTCCTGGAAGGCACCGTCATCCAGGAAGTACACGTGCCGCGGGTCGTCTGTCACCATTCTCCTGTTCGATCCTCAGATGAGATGGCTGAGCATCCGGCGCTCCACGTCGGCGAGGTGCTCACCCGCGACGAGTGCAGCCTGCTCCTCGCCACCGGCAGAGACGGCCGCTGCTATCTGGTCATGACCCTCAGCCGAACGGGTGATGATCTCGTCGACTTGAAGCCGGTTGGCACTGGTGTAGAGGAGGGATGCAAACGCCGGTGACTCGAAGAGGGCTCTCAGCACCCGCCCGTAGAGTTCGGCCAGGAGGGGGTTGCCACAGGCCGAGGCGATAGCGGCGTGGAACCTGTGGTCCAGGTCCCTGAACTCCGGCAGGTCCATTCCGGGGCTGAACTCCGCAGCCAGTTCGTTGATGTTGGCCCGCTGGGTGTCGGTTGCGTTCAATGCAGCAAGGCCAGTCATGGACGTCTCGATTATCCGGCGGGTTTCGAACAACTCGCGCACCTGTCGCTTCAACCCGTCAGTCGGAGCCGACACGACACCCAGGTACTCGACCACGAACAGGCGGCTGTTTCGCCGCTCGACGACGCCGAGCGAGATCAACTGCTGGATGGCCTCGCGGACGCTGGTACGGGCCACCCCGAACTCGTCACAGAGTTGACGTTCTGCCGGAATCCTCGAACCCGGCCCGAAGCGGCCGTCCCGGATCGAGTCCATCAGCTGGTCCCGGACCTGGTTGGCGACGGTGGTGTGTTCGATTCGTGTGAAGGTCTGGCGGGTCTCACCGACGACATCGCTGGTCACGGCTCAGCCCCCGCCCGGGCGGTCCGCCCCGAAGCGCTCCATTGCGGCGGCAAGGTCGAGCGGCCTTATCAGTGCCTCGGTCTCAGCCTCTCCCCACTCGGAACGGGGAACCAACCACATGATCTCGAACTCCAGGCCGTCGGGATCACGGGCGTAGATGCTCAGGTTGCCTCCGTGGTCGCTGGCGCCCACGAGAGCCCCACAGGCCTCAAGGCGACCCTTCATCTCATCGAGTTCGGAGAGCGTCGCGACCTCCCAGCCGATGTGGTAGAGACCCACCGATCCGCGTCCGGCGTCGGAGTCTGAAACACCCTGGCCGACCGTGAAGAAGACCGCGTCGTGGTGGTTCTGTGACTCACCGGCCCGCATGAACACGAATGCTCCGGAGGGATCCGCTACCACGGTCTCGAATCCGAGGACGTCCTCGTAGAACCGCTGGTGAACACGTGCATCGCGCACGTAGAGCACCGCGTGGTTCAGGCGGGTGATCATCGTTGTTCAGGGGCGGTCTTTGGTCTGATGGTCTGACCATAGTGCTGACGTTCGTGCAACGTCCACACGGATGCTGGAAACCCGGTTCGTGAAGGTGGCGATGGGCCAGCTGTTCAGCAGCCCAGGACCCGGCGTGCCCCGATCACATCGTCCTTGAGTTGGGCAACCAGTGACTCGACGCCGTCGAAGCGGCGCTCTCCACGCAGGAAGTCGGCAAAGGAGACCCGGCAGACCTCCCCATACAGGTCACCGTCGAAGTCCAGCAGGTGGGCCTCGAGAAGAGACCGCTCAGCGTGCAGGTAGAAGGTCGGACGCCTGCCGATGTTTATCGCACACGGATGGCTGGACCCGTCTGGCCTCTCCAACCAACCCGCATAGACACCATCGGCCGGTATGGCACTCTCAGGGGGCAGCGGGATGTTCGCCGTCGGGAAACCAATCTGCCTTCCGCGCTGGTCACCGCTGACCACCTCCCCCACCACCTCGTAGGGCCGACCGAGCATCCTCCCTGCATGGGCCACGTCGCCTCCGAGGAGGGAACGGCGAATAGCGGTGGACGAGATCGGCTCGAGCGTGAGAGGCATCTCCTTGAGGGCATCGACGCCGACAACGTCGAAACCGCGCTCACGGCCGAGGTCCTCGAGGAACGCGAGGTTCCCGCCGCGCTTGTGCCCGAAGTGCAGGTCATAGCCGACCACCAGTGCCTCTGCTCCGACCCAGCCCAGCAGGACCTCCTCGGTGAAATCCAGGGCAGTACGGCGTGCCTCGACCTCGTCGAACTCGACCAGGAATGCATGGTTGACCCCGCATCCGCCAATGAGGTCCAACCGGTCATCGAGGCTCGTAAGGAGCGGTGGTGCGCTCTCGGCCCGCAGAACCACCGCCGGGTGCCCGACAAAGGTGACCACGGCAGATTCGATTCCACGCTGACGTGCCTCACCAACCGTTCTGGCAAGGACCTCCTGATGGCCAAGGTGGACGCCGTCGAAGGTGCCCAGCGTCGCCACGGTGCGCAGGTCGACCAACTCACTGTCACCCCGACGATGTACCTGCATGACAACACACGCTATTGGCGAAACGACCGGCAGGCGTACGCGGGTATTGTCACCCGATGACCTCACCCGAGCTACCGGCACCGTTCGATCCCGCAACCACTGAACTGGGCTGCTGGCTGAAGTTGCCGTCAAGCATCGCAGCCGAGGCCGCCTCGCTTCTCGGTTTCGACTACGTCTGCATCGACATGCAGCACGGGCTCTTGAGCCGTAGCGACCTGACGCCGATGCTCCAGGCCGTCCACCCGCACTCACCCCGGGCGCTTGTGCGGGTGCCGGCAAACGACCCGTCGACCATTGGATGGTGCCTCGACGCCGGCGCCACCGGGGTCATCGTCCCCCTGATCAACTCCGCCGACGAGGCAGAGGCCGCCGTGAGGGCCGCCATGTACCCACCCCGGGGCGACCGGAGCACCGGGCCGGCCCGCGCCGCCGTCATCTACGGAAACGACTACGTCCACGCATCGAACACGTCCGTCCAGTGCATACCGATGATCGAGACCACCGGAGCACTCGATTCACTCGACGGAATCCTGTCCCAGCCCGGCGTCAACGCCATCTATGTCGGCCCATCGGACCTCTCCGTCAGCCTGGGGCTGGGTCCGGGCAACCACGACGGCGAGACAGCCTTCGACGACGCCCTCACAGCCGTGCTGGATGCCTGCAACCGACACGGTGTCGTTCCCGGCATTCATGCCAACCCGTCTCTGGCGACCAGACGGCTTGAACAGGGGTTCCGAATCGTCACGATCGCCGAGGACCTGAGCGGAATGCAGGGTGCCATGAGCGGAGCCCTCAACACCATCAGGGGCGACTGATTCCCCTCACTGCCCCCCGGTAAGACCTCAGTAGAGGCCGATCAGCCGACCGGCAAAGCCCACGACGGCCACCACCAGGACCGGCCGAACCACCTTCTCGCCTCCGACCACGGTGACGCGGGCCCCCATGAAGCCGCCGACCGCATACCCGGCGGCGAGCACCAGGGCCGGCCCCCAGTCGACGCTGCCCCCGATCACGAACACCGGCAGGGCCATGACCGTCACGGCCAGGACCACTACGACCTTGATGCTGTTGGCCAGCACAAGGTCAACCCCGGAACGCGAAAGGGCCAACACCAGCAGCAGGCCGATCCCGGCCTGGAATGCCCCCCCGTAGATACCGATACCCAGGAAGACGACCGTCGCCACCGGCCCCGACCATGTCGGGCCAGACGACGATGCCGACACCCGGGGCGGCCTGAGCGAGACCAGGAGCAGCGGAACCATCAGGAACCCGAACGCGCGCTCGAACGCCTCGTCCGTCAACTGCTCGACCAGGACGGCACCGATGACCGCCCCGATGGCAACAGGAGCCAGCACCGGAAGTGCTCTGGACAGGCCGGAGTGTCCCAGGCGGCGAAACCCAACTGCCGCGGTCGCCGTGGATGTGAGTATGCCGACCCGGTTGGAGCCATTGGCAACATTCCCGGGAACCCCTGCCAGCACAAGGAGGGGAACGGTGAGGAGGGAACCACCGCCAGCCATGGTGTTGACGACCCCGGCACCAAGGCCTCCAGCCAGCAGGAGCAGAACGTTGACCAGGGTCACGACATCACCCCACCAGCACCACCGCGGGCTTTGCCCTGTCACGGTGGGGCTCGTAGACGGCTATCAGGGAACCGTCGGCGGTATGGACAGGCCAGGGTCCTGTCCCACCAACCCCGAGGCGGTCGAGGTCCATGACCCTTCCGTGGGCAACATCGCCCGCCACATCCTCATCGACCACGACCCGTTCCCCACCCCTGAAGGCCTCGGCCATCGGCAACAGGTCGATTCCTTCGACAGAGGTCGCCTCCGCATCGCGAAAGGGACCAACCGACAATCGGCGCAGGCCGTCAAGGTGTGCGCCACCACCGAGCGCCGTTCCCAGGTCTGCAGCAAGGGAGCGGACATAGGTTCCTGAGGAGCACTCCACCAGCGCCTCGTAGATCCCCGGGTCATCTGTTTCCAAGACATCGAACCGGTGGACGGTCACAGACCGGGCTGCACGCTTCACCTCGCCGCCCTCTCTGGCGATCTCGTACAACCTTCGGCCGTCGACCTTGATGGCAGAGACCATCGGAGGGACCTGGGAGATCTCGCCGACAAGTCCCGCTGTGACAGCCACGACCTCTTCGAAGCTGACGGCCGACATGTCATGCTCAGCAGTCACCTCACCGGATGCGTCCAGGGTTGACGTCTCGGTTCCGAGCAGGATCTGACAGGTGTACGTCTTGGGAAGGAGCGTCAGGAACCGCAGCAGGCGGGTTGCCCGACCGACCCCGAGAACCAGGACACCGGTGGCATCGGGATCGAGTGTGCCTGAATGGCCCACCTTTCTCGTCCCCAGGACTCCCCGCGCCCTTGCCACCACGTCGTGGCTGGTCCAACCAGCCTCCTTGTCGACGATGGCGATGCCATCGGGACCTTGTCGCCCGCCCGACATCAGGTAACGACCCGGGCGCAGAGCCACCCTGCCCAGACCCTAAGTGGCTCAGGCATCTCCGGCCTCAAGGTCACGGAGAATGGCCTCGATTCGATCGGCGGACTGCACTGCCTCATCGGATACGAAACGCAGTGGTGGAACCCGTCTTACCCTCGTCTGTTCAGCGATGGCCTTCTGGAGTCGGGGCCGATGCTCCTCGAGCGCCTCAAACAGGTCCTCACGTTCGGCGTCGCTCGTAATGAACACGCTGGCAGTCGTTAGGTCCCTATCTGTGTTCACGCCGGTGACGGTCAGGAAGCCTAAGCGCTCATCGTCGATCACCTCGAGTTCCTCGGCCAGAATCCGAAAGAGCAACGAGTTGAGCCGGTCGGTCCTGTCGTATCCGCGATTTCCGCCGGCGGGGCGGCGTCGTGCCCGTGCCATGGTCGACCGCTCAGGTGCGGGCCAACTCGCGATCCTCGAAGGTTTCGATTACGTCGCCGTCCTTTAGGTCCTGGTAGTCGGACAGGCCGATACCGCACTCATAGCCGGACTGGACCTCTCTCACATCGTCCTTGAACCGACGCAGCGAGCTGATGTCACCCTTCCAGATAACCGTGCCGTCTCGCAGGAACCGGACCTTGGATCCGCGGGTGATCGTACCGCTGGTGACGTAGCAGCCAGCGACCTTTCCGGCCCGGGGAACCGAGAAGACCTGACGAACCTCGGCTTCGCCCGTAACGACCTCTTCGTACTCCGGTGCAAGCATGCCGAGCATTGCCGCCTCGACGTCTTCGATCAGCTTGTAGATGACCTCGTAGGTACGGATCTCGACGTTCTCGGCATCGGCAAGTTCCCGGGCCTTGCGCTCGGGACGTACGTTGAATCCGATGATCGTGGCGTTCGACGTGGCCGCGAGCTGAATGTCGTTCTCGGTGATTCGACCTACGGCACGATGCACGAACGAGAGCTTCACCTCTTCGCGTTCGAGCTTGCGGAGGCTTTCGGCGACCGCCTCGAGCGAGCCGTTGACATCGGCCTTCACAACGAGGTTCAGGTTGGCTACCTCGCCCTTTTGGACCTGCTCGAAAATGTCCTCGAGCCTGGCTCCACCTGAGAGTGCGTGGGCGTCACGCCCGATGTTCGCCACCCGCCGCCAGTGCCCGCGCTTGTCAGCCACGCGCCCGGCGACCTTCTCGTTGGGCGCCACGACAAAGCCCTCGCCGGCGTCTGCGACGTCGGAAAGGCCCAATACCTGTACCGGCACGGATGGGCCAGCCTCATCGACCTGCTCCCCACTGCCGTTGACGAGAGCCCTCACGCGGCCCCATGCGGCACCAGCGACCATCGGGTCTCCGACCCTGAGGGTTCCACGCTGGACCAGAACCGTCGCCACAGGACCTCGCCCAATGTCGAGGAACGACTCAAGCACGACCCCCTGTGCCCGACCCTCGGGATCGGCACGGAGATCCTCGACCTCTGCCAGCACCAGAAGGTGTTCGAGCAGTTCACCGACGCCCGTACCCACGAGTGCCGACACCTCGACGGTTACCGTGTCACCTCCCCATGCCTCGGGAACAAGGTTGTGCTCAGCGAGTTGGCTGAGGACCCGCTGCGGATCTGCGTTCTCCCGATCGACCTTGTTGATGGCGACCATGATCGGAACGTCGGCCGCCCTTGCGTGATTGAGTGCCTCAACCGTCTGGGGCATCACGCCATCGTCGGCGGCAACGACCAGCACAACGATGTCCGTGGCCCCAGCCCCACGTGCCCGCATGGCGGTGAAGGCCTCGTGCCCGGGGGTGTCCAGGAAGGTGAGCGCATGGTCACCTGAACGGGCCTGGTATGCGCCGATGTGCTGGGTAATCCCGCCGGCTTCGTCATCAACTGCGTTCGTGTTGCGGATCTGGTCCAGCAACTTCGTCTTACCGTGATCGACGTGGCCCATGACCGTGATCACCGGCGGTCGCAGCGGAGCGTCGTCGTCATCGGCATCGTCGACCACGTCAAGCAACTTGAGCAGCTCGACCTCCTGCTCCTCGCCCGGATCCACCATTCGGATCTCGACCTCGAGTTCGGCTGCGAACAACTCGATCATGTCGTCGGACAGGGACTGGGTGGCTGTGACCATCTCACCCTGCTGCATTAGGAATCGAATGACGTCGGCGGTGGTCCTGTTCAACTTCGGACCCAGCTCCTGTGCAGTGCAGGCGCGTTCGACAACTACCTCACCGTCTGGAACAGCCGCGTCGTCTGGCGTGTAGCTCGGCATATCCATCGGCTGGAGTTCTTCGCGACTGCGACGTCTGCGACCCTTGCGACGAGGCGGCCTGCGTCCGCCGGGGCCACCACCGGGACGTCCGCCAGGGCCACCACCGGGCCTCGGACCTGCTCCTGGAACCGACTGTCGCGGACCGCCACCCATCGGTGGCCGTCTTCCCGCTGGAGCAGGGCCACCGGGACGGCCCGGAGCTCCACCTGCAGGAGGCGCGTTTCGACGACCGGCTGTGCCCGGAGGTGGGGAGATCCTGCGACCCGAGTCGGACACCGGAGGACCAGGGGGCGGAGGAATCGGCTTACCGGACGACGACAGGGGCGGAGTCGAACCTGGAGGAGGCAGCCGCGCTCCCATATCGACACGTGCGGCAGGATCGGGCACTGAGGGAGTCTCATCGTGATGGACAGGCACGGCAGGAACCTCGACAGAAGGCTCGACAGAAACCTCGGGCTCAATGTCGCGCCGGGGTGGAGCCGATGACCCGCTCGAAGAAATGACACGGGCCTTTGGTGCCTCTGACTCAGGCACCGGCTCAGGCACCGGCTCAGGCACCGGCTCAGGCACCGGCTCAGGCACCGGCTCAGGCACCGGCTCAGGCACC
>Ga0208640_1000941_pt1 | contig 12129 bp, 10 predicted proteins | sample ETNtaG_23_FD_185774 | JGI IMG/M metagenome (GOLD analysis project Ga0208640, IMG submission 185774) | Marine microbial and viral communities from oxygen minimum zone, Eastern Pacific Ocean - ETNP201310SV72 (SPAdes) (version 2) | ecosystem: Environmental > Aquatic > Marine > Oceanic ... | reverse complement strand
GGTCGTGGTTGTGGTCGTGGTTGTGGTCGTGGTTGTGGTCGTGGTTGTGGTCGCTGCGAGCGTGGTGGTCGATGTCGTCGTCGCGGGGAGGGTGGCGTTGCGGGTTGCCGACCCGTCGCTGCCTCCGCCACAGGCGGCGAGGGCGACGCTGGTCAGTAACAGGAAGGGGAACGCACGCCACACGATGACGAGTCTGTCAACTGTGCGGCGCCGAACCCGCGATGGCCACCCGCCGTCTAGAGGTTGACGACGTCGGTGCGATCCAGGCCGTCGAGGGCGTTGGCCTGGAGGCGGCCGTAGCTGTAGGACCACAGGTCCTCACCGATGACGAGGGTGCGCTGGATCGGCGGAGTCCAGTTGTAGTCGTACTCCTCAGGCAGGCAGGTGGTCAGTTGCTGGCCTTCAGGCACGAGCTCCACGAAGGTCTGGACAACGTCCGGACCGGCTCCCAGCCCCTCGGCGATGTCGAACCAGGCCTCCTGCCCGAACGTCTGGCACCAGAATCCCTTCATCTCGGGCCAGGTGTCGTCGTCGCAGAGCATGTACACCGCCCGGTCGAGTGGCAGGCCGATCTGGATCTCGTCCAGTCCGAGTTCGTCCGGGTCGATCGTCGGGCAGGGCGGTTCGACGACCGGCTCCTCTTCGTCGGATGCGGGCAGGTGGTCGATGCGGCCGACCTCGGTGATCGTGCCGTCGGCTATCCGCAGGGCCACGGCGGCCGCCTCACCGGAGTTCCAGTCCTGGAAGGGGAGAACGGCCAGGTCCAGGGGCGCCCACCACAGGAACGCCCGGTGGTCCCACTCGGCGCTGCTGCTGCCACCACCGCCGGGTGCCCAGGTGTCGAGGGCCGTCGGGTTGTCGAGGTCGGAGACGTCGAACAGGGTGACCTTGGTGCCCATGGTGCGGCCGGTCTCGGTGGCCTCCTGGCCGATGCCGAGTACCAGGTTCTCGTCGATCGGGTGGAGGTAGCCGCTGTAGCCGGTGATCTTGAGTTCGCCGCGCACGACCGGGTTCGCCGGGTCGGAGAGGTCGATCGTGTAGAAGGGGTCGGTCTGGCGGAAGGTCACGACGTAGCCGACGTCGCCGACGAAGCGCACGGCATAGATGCGCTCGCCCTTCCCCATGTCGCCCACCTGGCCGACCTGGACGAGGTCTTCGCCGGTGTCAGCCGCCAGGACGGTCACGACGGACTCGCTCTCGTCCCGGAACCCCCATGGACCACCCAGGGTGGTGGCGACCCGCAGGTGGCCGGCGTGCTCGGACATCGAGAACTGGTTCAGGACGTGTCCCGGCACGGACCCCGAGCCCACGTACACCGTGGCAGCAGGGTCACTCACCCGGAACTGGTGGATCGAGGTGGCGAAGTTCCTGTCCATCTCCTCCCAGGTGGACTCGTCGTCCACCGGGTCGACGTAGCTCGTGGTGGCCACGTAGAGGTGCTCGCCGCCCGCGTAGATGGTCTGGCCGTCGGCCAGTACCGAGGTCGTGTCAGGGGCGACCATGGGGGCGGACAGGTCGACGGTGACCACCGACAGCGTCGAGAAGCCGGCGAACTCGGTGGGGTGCGACACCCCGTCGCAGTCGACGAGCAGGCCGTCGGTGAGGGTGCCGTCCGCGGTTTCGTGGACGTACGACGGCAGCCAGTCGGCGACCACGGACTCGGCGATGACCTGCCGGTTGAATTCGGTGGCGCGTTCCTCACCGGCAGAGTTCTGCGGGTACACGAACGGCAGTTGCTCGGGGCCGCTGGTGAGCACGACCCGGGCGGCGCCGTTGACGACTCGTGCGCTCACGTAGCGGCCCTCGACCGTGAGGGTGTTGGCGATCCCCAGGTTGGCGGGGTCCGAGAGGTCGACCTCGACCAGGGTGGTGAGCGACTTGTAGTTGCCGGGGGCCACGAGGCGGCTGACGGCGGCGTCTATGGAATCGGAACCGCCTCCCTCTCCCCCCCAGCCCTCCGTCTGGGCCAGCACGAGGAGACGGTCACCGTCGAGCAGCATCTCGGAGCCCCAGTGGCCGGCCAGTTCGATCGAGTCGGTGAGGACGGCGGTCCCGCCCGAGACGTCGACGTGGTGCAGCCACTCGTCCTCGACGATGAGGATCCGGTTGCCGTCGGTCTTGATGAGGTCGGGTTCGTCGATCCCGAGTTCCTGGACGTTGGTGCCGGAGAAGTCGACGCCGGCCTCCATGCTCTTGGAGCCGCCATCCCCCTGTGCCGTAACCGCGTTTGACGCGGTCGGAGCGTCAGACCCTCCTCCCATCGGCACCGATTCGGGCATGGCCATGACGACGTCGTCGACTGCCATCCTCATCGTGTCCTCTAAGAAGATGCCAGGGCCGCCGTACCAGCCGCCCCCCTCGAGTCCGTAGGGGCCTACCCGTGCCGAGGCTTCGGCCCACAGGTAGGTGAGCAGGTCGTCGCAGGCCGTGAACGGCACGAGGGCGCTCACGAACATGAGGTCACCCAACTCCACGATCGGCAGCGTGGTCGTGGGACCGACGGTGGTCGTGCCCGGCAAGGTCGTCGTGGGGCCGACGGTGGTCGTGGAGTCGGGGCCGGCCGTGGTGGCCGGCCCGCTCGCGGTGGTGGTCGGGACCGAGTTCTTGTCGGGCAGGGTCGTCGCCCCGGAGGTACCGGGGTCGGTCGCGCCGCTGCCGCAGGCAGCGGCAGCGAAGGCGAAGGTCAGCAGGATGGTGGTCAGGCGACGCATGGTTGGCTCCGGTTCTCGGGGTCGTTCCAGTGTGTCAGACGTTCCCGGCCGGGTCGCAGGTTCCCGGCGTCGGGACATTTTTCAGCCGATGGTGGGTAGCCAGGACGGACGCGAGGCCTCGAAGGCCTCGATGTGGTCGGCGTGGCGAGTCGTGATCCCGATGTCGTCGAGTCCCTGGAGGAAGCGCTCACGGGTCGAGGCATCCAGCGGGAACGAGCATGCGATGCCGGCGTCGGGTGCCTCGAGGGTGAGGTTCGCCACGTCGACCACGATCATGAGGCCGGGGTCGGCCTCGACGGCGTCGAGCAGTGCCCCGCCGACCTCGGCCGGCACCTGTACCGGGACGAGGCCGTTCTTGGTGCAGTTGTTGCGGAAGATGTCGGCGAAGCGGGGCGACACGACCGCCTGGAACCCGTACTGCTGGATCGCCCACACGGCGTGCTCACGTGACGAGCCCGTCCCGAAGTTGGGGCCGGCGACCAGCACGCACGCCCCCTCGAATCGCTCGTCGTTGAGGACGAAGTCGCGGTCGTCGCACCACTCTGAGAACAGGCCCTTGTCGAAGCCGGTGCGCTCGATGCGCTTGAGCCAGTCGCTGGGGATGATCTGGTCGGTGTCGACGTCCGAACGGCGCAGGGGAAGAGCGGTTCCCGACACGATCTCGACGGCTTCCATGAGGATCCCTCCCGGCTAGTTCAGGTCGGCCGGCGTGGCGAAGGTGCCGGCGATGGCGGTGGCGGCGGCGACGGTCGGCGAGACCAGGTGGGTTCGCCCGCCCCGGCCCTGGCGGCCCTCGAAGTTGCGGTTGCTGGTGCTGGCGCAGCGTTCGCCGTCGGTCAGCTTGTCGGGGTTCATGGCCAGGCACATCGAGCAGCCCGGCTCGCGCCAGTCGAAGCCTGCGGCGACCAGGACCTCGGGGATGCCCTCGGCCTCGGCCTGCGCCTTCACGGCGCTGGAACCGGGCACGACCAGGGTGCGGACGCCGTCCCTGACGCGGCGGCCCTCTGCGATCCGTGCCACGGCCCGCAGGTCCTCGATGCGGCTGTTGGTGCACGAACCTATGAACACGGTGTCGACGGGAATGTCCCGGACGGGCGTGCCGGCGGTGAGGCCCATGTACTCGAGCGCCCGTGCGGCCGACTCGCTGGCGGCCGGGTCGTCGAATGCGTCCGGGTCGGGGATGGATCCGTCGAGGCGGATGACCTGGCCGGGGTTCGTGCCCCAACTCACGTGGGGCACGATGTCGGCACCGTCGAGGATGATCTCGGTGTCGAACTCGGCGTCGTCGTCGGTTGCCAGCGTGCGCCAGTCGGCGACGGCGGCGTCCCAGTCGGCATTGTCGGGGGCGTGGGCTCGACCTTCGAGGTAGGCGAAGGTGGTGTCGTCCGGGCCGATCAGGCCGGCCTTGGCGCCCGCCTCGATCGACATGTTGCACACGGTCATGCGGCCCTCCATCGAGAGGCCCCGGATCACCTCGCCCCGGTACTCGATGATCGAACCGATGCCCCCACCGGTGCCGAGTCGTCCGATGATCGCCAGGATCACGTCCTTGGCGGTCGATCCCTCGGGAAGCGTGCCGTCGACGGTGACGGCGAGCGTGCCGGGGCGCTGCTGGGGGAGCGTCTGGGTCGCCATCACGTGCTCCACCTCGCTGGTACCGATGCCGAACGCCAGGGCGCCGAACGCCCCGTGCGTGCTGGTGTGGCTGTCGCCGCACACCACGGTCATGCCGGGCAGCGTGAGGCCCATCTCAGGACCGATCACGTGCACGATGCCCTGGCCGGGGTCGCCCATCGCATAGAGGCGCACACCGAACTCGTCGCAGTTGGTGCGCAGTGCCTCGATCTGCCTGCGGCTGACCGGGTCGGCGATGGGCTGGTCGACGTCGGCGGTCGGGACGTTGTGGTCCTCGGTGGCGACGGTGAGGTCAGGGCGCCGTAGTGGACGACCGGCCATGCGGAGGCCGTCGAAGGCCTGCGGAGAGGTGACCTCGTGGATCAGGTGCAGGTCGATGAACAGGAGGTCGGGTTCGCCGTCGGCAGCATGCACGACGTGTCGGTCCCACACCTTCTGGCTGAGTGTCTGTCCGGGCATGCGCGTTTCTATTCGGGTCGGTCGGACCCTCAGGCTACGGGACGGAGTCGACGCTTCTCCAACCTGTTGTGGCCCTCCAACGGGATGAGGGTCAGAGAGCGGAAAGAAACCGCAGAACGAGCGATCGGTCGGCTGCAGGCAACGCCATGAACGCATCCCGCGCCGATTCGGCCTCCCCTCCGTGCCAGAGGATCGCTTCCTCGAGGCTCCGAGCCCTTCCGTCGTGGAGGTAGTGCTCGTGGCCGACAACCCCGGTGAGGCCGATGCCCCAGAGGGGGGCGGTGCGCCATTCGCTGCCGGTGGCGACGCCCTGGGGGAGGTCGTCGGCGAGGCCGGGGCCGAGGTCGTGGAGGAGCAGGTCGGTGAACGGGGCGATCAGTTCGTCGGACAGGGCCTGTACGTCGACCACGGTCGTCACGTAGGGCTCGGTGCGGTGGCATCCGGCGCAGCCGACCTGGACGAACCAGGCGGCGCCGGCGCGTACATCGGGGTCGTCGCGGTCGCGTAGGGCGGGCACGGCGACGGTGCGGGTGTAGAAGGCGGTGTCGGCGAGGAAGTCGTCGCCGAACCGTTCGGCGGCCAGGTCGTGGTCGAGGTGGAGGTCGACGTCGAAGGCGTGTCGGGTGGTGGCGAGGATCGAGGCGTGTTGGGCCTTCCAGCCGAACCGTCCTGCGGCGGGCGTCCCGTCGTCGCCCACGGCTTCCTGGAGTCGGCCGCTGACGCCGTCCCCGTCGGAATCGTCCGGGTCGGCCATGGCCCGCAGGTCGTCGACGGAGATCGCCTCGAGCAGTCCGCCGCCGAACACCGGCGGGGCGGCACGCAACGAGGTTGCCAGGCCGGTGACGTCGGCGCCGTCGACGGACACGACGGGTCGTCGTAGCGAATAGGCCGTCCCATCGGGATAGGTGCCCGGTTCCTCCAGCCAGTCGACGGTCAGGATCCCGTCGGCGCCCGTGCCGCGGTCCTGGAGTTGTTTGCCGAACTCGGGGCTGGGTGAGCCGTCGGCGAGGCCGAGGACCAGGACGGGGCCGGCGTCGGCCACGAACCCGTCCGGTGCGGGTGAACGACCGTTGTTGATGTGGCAACTGAGGCAGCCGTCGGCGTTGTGGGCGGCGCCGAGGCCGTCCTCCGGGCTGAAGGGGTGCTCGAACGGGACGTCGCCGTCGGCGAACCGGATGCGGTCCGGGAGGCCCATACTGCGTGCCGAGAGGCTGAATGCCCGCTCGCCGGCGTGGACGGTGGTGGTGCCGCCGCCCGAACGCAACAGCAGTTCCGGGGCTGCGGTGGCGAGTACGGGCGCCCCGGGCACCGGCCCCCGGTCGACGAACAGCCAGGCCAGCCCGACGAGGCTGATCAGGCCGGCGATGCCCAGGAGGGCTCGCAGGCGGGGCACCGGAGGGCTATGCGACCGGCGTGGGAACCTCGATGGCGTCGAGGTCCACGGCAGGTGGAGCCACTGGTGCATCCGGTGGGGCCGAGAGCGCATCAGGCATGGTCGGCTGGTCGGCGGGGGCGGCCATGGTCGTGTGGTCGGCCACTGCGAACTCACCGAAGTTGGGGACGCCGTTGTCCTCGAATGCGACGGCCTCGCCCTCGCAGGGGGCGACCGTCTCTATGTCGGCGGGGATCGAGGTCTCGAAGGTATTGCCCTCGAAGCAGTTGTCGAGCGGTCCGGCCGTCGCGTCCCAGACCATCAGGAACAGGTCGTGCACGCTGCCGCTGACCACGTTGTCCTTGACGGTGTTGCGTTCGGCCAGCCAGAGGTTCTCGTCGGGGTACACCGCCAGGGCGATACCGGCGAAACTGTTGTCCCGGACCAGGTTTCGCATGATCAGGTTGTCGTTGCCGCCGGCGATCACGAGTCCGGCGCCGAAGCCGATGTCCCAGTCGACGTTATTGCGCGGTGTGTCCTCGTTGCCGTTGTCGTGGATGTAGTTGCCGACGATCACGATGTCGCCCTGGGGTGCGAGTTCCTCTGAGTCGAGGGTGTTGGGCACCATGCCGATGCGGTTGTTGCGCCACTCGGAGTCCTGGATGATCACCATGCCGCTGGCGTTGGTGCCCGAGTAGCCGAGGGCGTTGTTCTCGGCGATGACGTTGCGGATCACGGCGTTGCAGGGGTTGCACTGTCCGATGTAGAAGGCGGAGTCGGGGTGGCCGCTGCCGTAGCTGTGCTCGATGAGGCCGTTGGTGGAGGTGAAGGCGTAGATGCCGTAGAGGCCGTTGTTGTAGGCGGTCACGTACGAGGCCCGGTAGCCGTCCACGATGATGTCGTCGGCGTAGTCCCCGGTGAAGATCAGGCCGTTCGAGGTGTGCGAGTGGATGGTGAGGTTCTCGATCGCGACGCCGTTCGAGAAGACGATGAACCCGTTCTCGCGCTCGTGCTCACCGTCGATGACCACGGCGTTGCGGTCGGTGCCGCGGATGACGATGTCGTCGGTCTCGACGATGACGGCCTCGTGGTAGGTGCCCGGGCCGATCAGGACCAGGTCGCCGGGTGCGGCGGCGTCGACGGCCTCCTGGATGGTGGCGTAGTCGTCGGGCACCCGCAGGGCATCGGCCAGCGGATCAACGGTGGTGGTCGGCGGCGGAGGCTCGGTCGTCGGGGGCGGTTCGCCGGTGTCGTCGCCTCCCATGACTTCGAGGATGCCGAGCGGTCCATCGCCCATGGGCACGTCGCAACCGCGACTGAGGAACGTGTCGAGGCGGAGACCAGGGAGTTCGATGTCTTCCCCGCCTTCGGCCATGCCGCCCAGAAGGGCCATGAAGATCGCTCCCATGATCTCTTCTTCCGTGGCGGTCTCCGGATCGATCGCGGAAAGCATTTCGGCCATGTCGGCGATCTGGGAGCGAACCGTCTCGGCGTCGGCGGTCATTTCAGCCGGCACGTTCTCCACCAGCCACCCGTAGATGGGATCCATGCCGGTGAAGAGGCCGACCAGCACATCGATGGAGGGCTCTTCATCGCCTTCCAGGCCACCGAACATCGGCATCAGGTCGACGAATGCGTACGTGGCCTCTTCCCGGAGGCTGGCGCAGAACCCTTCCGGGGCGTCGGGCAGGTCGCCCTCGTATTCGGCCTGTGGGAAGTCGTCGCCACCATCTCCGAATGGGTCGTCGTCGCCGTCATCTTCGAATACCTCATCGAGGATCTCCAAGGCCTGACCAGCGGTGTCGAAGACTTCGACCGGGTCCCCTCCACATTCCCCACTGAGGAAGGCGACGATGGGTTCCGCTGCGAGGCTGGGGTCGAAGTCTCCATATTCGTCGTTGAAGCCGTAGATGTTGAGGGCCTCGAAGTCTTCCTCGTTTGCCATTATCTCGGGCATGGCGTCCCAGAAGTCATCATGGCCGGTGAAGACCGTGACGACCAGGGTGGAAAATTCAATGAGGAAGGTGGCGTTCGGTTGGAGTTCGGCAGGGAGTTCGCCAGCCAGCCAGGTGACGTAGTCGCCGGTGGCACCCATCGTGGCGGCGAGTTCGTCTGGCGTGTCCGCCATGGGGTTCATCCCGGCGAGGGCGGTGGCCGTCCGGGTCTCGTTCTCGGCGCACACCGGTGGCACCGTCGTCGTAGGCGCAGCGGTCGTGGTCGGTGCCGCGGTCGTGGTCGGTGCCGCGGTCGTCGTTGTCTCGAGGACGGACTGCTTGGCGGGTGCCGTGGTGGCTGCAGGCTCATCGCTCCCGCCACCGCACGAGGCGGCTACCAGGACGAGAACGAGCACGGGAACGAGGACGCGAATGGCCAGAGGCTTATGCATGGCGTGAACTGTAGCCCAGCAGGGTCGCCCGAGTTCAGCCAGAGACGACGATCACCCGGCCGCGTTGGCCGCGACGGGCGGTCCCGTGGAACGAGCAGAAGTACGGGAAGTCCCCGACGCCGTCGAAGGTGACCGATCCCGACTCGCCACCGGCGAGGGTCCCGACTTCGGCCTCGTCGAACCAGCCGGGTCCCGGTCCCTCGGCGGCCGGTCGCACGTTGTGGTCGTTGCGCCCTTCGTTCACCCACACCACCTCGGTTCCGGGGGACACCAGGATGATCCGGTCCGTGAAGGCGTTGTCGGTGACCTCGACCGTCACCTGTGCGGACCCGGTGAGGTCGACGGTGCCGTCGGGGAACTCGCCCGTGGCCAACGGGTCTCCCGTGGAGTTCAGCGATCCACTCAGGGAGGTGCCTCCGGGCGTCGTCGTGGCGCACGACGAGGCAACGAGGATGGTGAGCAGGCAGCCGGCAGCGGTTCGTCGCATACGGGTGGGGAGGCTACGTATCGGGTGGTCAGGTGCCCAGCCGGGCCCTCTCGACGAGGTCGGCGAACCCGTCGGCGTCGAGGTCGCCCATGTGGCCGGTCACCGACCCGTCGGCGGTCACGACCACGCTGGCCGGCTGGCCGAACACGCCGAAGCGGGCCCAGACCGACCCGTCCAGGTCGGCGATGTGCACGAACCCGTCGATGTGGAGTTGCTGCAGCGTCGAGGCGATGGCCTCGAAGCCGTCGACGCCGCTGGACACGCCGACCACGGTCAACTTCCCGTCCTCTGCTATCCCGGCGACCACCGGGGCCTCACGGCGACAGATCGGTCAACTGGGCGCCCAGAACCAGAAGAGGACGTCCCTGCCGGCCAGGTCGGCTCCCACGAAGGTCGTGCCGTCCGACAGCGTCGCCGTGAAGTCGAGGACCTCCGGGACCTCCTGGTCGGGAGCGGTGGTGGTCGGGGACGCTGTCGTGGTCGGAGGCGCCGCCACCTCCGTTCCCCCGCAGGCGGCAGCCAGGCACACCACGACGAGTAGGCATGTCACCGATCCATGCACGCCGTGACCATACGCCCGCTACCGTCGGAGCCATGAGCACGCGGATGCTGGTGTCGATGAGCCTGGTATGTGGCATGGTGATCCTCGTCGCCTTCGCCGTCCAGGTCCTGGTCGCAGCGTGACCACCTCCCACGACCTCGTCGTCATCGGTGGCGGGCCGGCCGGCTACGCAGCTGCCCTGTTCGCCTCGGCGTCCGGCCTCGACGCCGGCCTCGTCGAGGAGTCGAAGCTGGGCGGCACCTGCCTCCACGTGGGCTGCATCCCGGCCAAGGAACTCCTCGAAACGGCCTCGGTGCTGCGCACCGTGCGCCAAGCCGCCGAGTTCGGGGTCACGGTCGGCGAGCCGGTCGTCGATCTGGCAGTGAGCCAGGAGCGCAAGCAGCAGGTGGTCGACGGCCTGTCCAAGGGCCTCACGGGCCTGCTCGCCGGTCGCAACGTCACCGTGTATGCGGGGACCGGCCACCTGGGGGTCGACCACATGGTCACCGTCGACGGCGGGGACCCGGCGGTTCTACAGGCGCCCCACATCGTGCTGGCCACCGGCTCGTCGCCGCGCACCATCCCGGGGTTCGACATCGACGGAACGCTGGTCGTTACCAGCGACGAGCTTCTGTCGATCACCGAGGCGCCCGACCGGGTGGCGGTCATCGGCGGGGGTGCCATCGGCTGCGAGTTCGCCTCGATGCTGTGCGACCTGGGCTCGTCGGTGACCCTGCTCGAGGCGATGCCCGAGATCCTTCCCGGCTGTGACGCCGACGCCGCCAAGGCGGTGCGTCAGGCCTTCAGGAAGCGAAAGATCGACGTGCACGTCGGCGTCCTGGTCCACGGCCACGACCCCGACGGATCAGCCACGACGGTGCGGTTCGGCGACGATGAATCGGTCGAGGTGGACCTCGTCGTCGTGGCGGTCGGGCGTCGGCCCCGGGGCGACGCCGCCGGCCTGGTCGGCACCCGGGTCGAGGTCGACGACCGGGGCTTCGTGGTCGTCGACGACCGGCTGCGCACCGCCGAGCCGGGCGTGTACGCCGTCGGCGACGTGGTCGCCACCCCACAGCTGGCGCACGTCGGCTTCGCCGAGGGCATGTTCGTAGTCCGCGACCTGCTGGGTGAGAACCCGGTTCCGGTCGACCCCTCCACGGTGCCGTGGTGCATCTACAGCCACCCGGAGGTGGCCTTCGCCGGGCTGACCGAGGCGGCGGCCCGGGAGGCCGGGCACGACGTGGTCGTCTCATCGCACCGGTTCATGGGCAACGGCCGGGCCATGATCGTCGGCGAGACCGACGGGCTCGTGAAGGTGGTGGCGGAAAAGGGCCCCGACGGGCGGGCCGGGCGGATCCTCGGCGTCCACCTGGTGGGCCCCTGGGTGACCGAGCAGCTCGGCCAGGGCTACCTGGCGGTCAACTGGGAGGCGACGGTCGACGAGGTGGCGGCGTTCATCCAACCCCATCCGACGCTCAGCGAGTTGTTCGGCGAGACCGTGCTCTCGCTGACCGGTCGATCGCTGCACGGGTGACGATCGTGGCCGACCTGCTGCTCCCCCAACTCGGCGAGACCGTCACCGAGGGCACCATCACCCGCTGGGCCAGGCGGGCCGGCGACCGGGTCGAGGCCGACGACGTCCTCTACGAGGTCTCCACCGACAAGGTCGACTCCGAGGTTCCTGCCGGGTTCGCCGGGGTCCTGACCGAGATCGTCGTGGGCGAGGGCGCGACAGTGCAGGTCGGAGAGGTGATCGCCCGCTACGAGTCGGAGGGCGCCGCTCCGGTGGTCGAGGCCCCGGCGCCACGTTCCGAGGCGTCGGCCGGGGCAGCGGAGGCACCTCCTGCTGCCCCCCCGACGCCGACGGCTCCGGCTCCCACGGCAGGCGGGGCCAGGCTTCTCTCACCCGTCGTCCGCGCGCTGTTGGCCGACCACGGGCTGGACCCTTCCAGGGTCCCCGGCAGTGGCCTCCGCGGACGGATCACCCGGCGCGACGTCGAGCAGTACCTGCGCGACCATCCGGGCCATGTCGAGGCGTTCACGTCCATCCGCCGGCGGACCGCCCAGCACATGGTCTCCTCGAAGTCGACGTCGCCCCACGTCCTCACGGCCATGGAGGTCGACTACGGGCGGGTCGAGGAGGCCCGAAGGGCCCACGGCCCGGCATGGAAGGCCGCCGAAGGCCGCAGCCTCACCTACCTGCCGTTCATAGTGCGGGCGGTTGCCGAGGCCCTCGTCGACCATCCCCGGATCAACGCCAGCGTCGGCGACGGTGAGCTCATCGTGCACAGCGACCTCAACCTGGCGGTGGCCGTCGACCTCGACTTCGAGGGGCTGGTGGCACCCGTCGTGCGGCGTGTCGGCCAGATGACGGTGCCCGAGGTCTCGCGTGCCATCGCCGACATGGCCGAACGGGCACGGGCGAAGAAGCTCTCGCCGGACGACCTGGCCGGTGGGACCTTCACGGTGACCAACCCCGGGCAGTACGGCACCCTGTTCCAGTTCCCGATCATCAACCAGCCGCAGGTGGCGATCCTG
>Ga0208640_1000933_pt1 | contig 12179 bp, 10 predicted proteins | sample ETNtaG_23_FD_185774 | JGI IMG/M metagenome (GOLD analysis project Ga0208640, IMG submission 185774) | Marine microbial and viral communities from oxygen minimum zone, Eastern Pacific Ocean - ETNP201310SV72 (SPAdes) (version 2) | ecosystem: Environmental > Aquatic > Marine > Oceanic ... | reverse complement strand
TCCATATTCTAAACGAGCTTTTTAACCAATTATCTTTCCGGCGGAATTCAAGCCTCTTACTTCCTGACAACCTGTTTTTACAAAACATCTTCTACTGCGGAACGATATGCACAAAAATCACAACCATCATTTGCATCAGGAATATTGTTGCTTATAAGGCATGAATGAATTTTTCTTACAGTTTCTTCTAACCAGGAATCATTTCCTTCATACGGGATCAAGGTAATATCAAACTCCAGTCTCTCATTGAACATCTCCCTATCAGTTTGTCCGTTGCAATAGAGAAAATAACCGGTGTTGGAAACTGAATAACCATTCCTTCTCAACAACCACTGATAGATTTCCATCTGCCTCCTGTAGCCTATTTGCCAGTCAAGGCTTACGTTTGTAATCCTCTCGTTCTTTGATGTTGATTTATAATCGACTATAATATATTCATCTTTAGAATTTATCCACAAATCATCAATAGCGCCAAAGATGATAAAATTAGTAGGTTCATGCAGGTATTGAATACCTGTAAAGTTTTCCCTCCATTTGTTCAGTTCTCTATGAGATGCCGGGCGAGCATCAATACCATGTTTTTCCAAAAGAGGATGGTTTTGATTGTTGGATCGATAATAGTCAAACTCTTTTTTCAGCAAGGTATCAACAGCGCTGTTTAAATTAAACGGAAAGCCCGGTACACGGCCTACTCCAAGCCGACGATCGATATAAAAACAACGCGGACATTCCAGGAAAAGATCAATCTTTGTGCGACTGAGTTTAAAAGGCTTCTTTTCATCCGGATTAAAGATATTTCTTCTTCGTTTTGGAGTGTAATATTTAGACATAAAGTACTCACGAAATCGAGTTTAAGGCAGCGCCTGTGTATTTTCGTTTGCCATCTCAATTCGTTTGGAAATAGGTGGATGGCTGTAAAAGAGGAATTCTACGAGTCTATTGGGAGTCCTGTCTGCAAGATTCTGCTCTGCCAGTTTGTCCATTGTGGAGATGAAAGCTTCAGGATCATTGGTCTTCTCAATCGCATATCTGTCACTCTCCCTTTCAAACCTTCGGCTGATGGCATTCTGGATCGGCATCAGTATAAAGCCTAAAGTTGCCAAAACCATACATATAATAGGAAATGCAGCGATGTCATGTATACTTTGGAACCCAAGAATTTCTATCATTTTTGACAGGACATAATGACATATCGCAAATCCAAAACCACCTGTGATTGTACCAATTACTAACATTTTCCATATATGGTGATAAACGTGGTGTCCCAGCTCGTGGGCAAATACTGATTTTATCTCAGCCAACGAATAGGAATCTAGGAGTGTATCACCCAGAAGAACCCTCCTGGTACTTCCCATACCGGCAAGTGCGGCATTTGCCTTCTTTGTTTTTTTACTCAAATTAATCTTGTAAACCCCCTCAATATTGATTCCTGTACCTTCTGCAAGAGATTCCAGCCCTTTCTTAATATCCTCATTCTCTATGGGTACACTTTTATAAAACAGTGGAAATATAAGAACCGGAGCCAGTTTTGCCATAATAATAGAGAAGAATATCCAGATAATAGTAACAAATATCCACCAGGAGTTTGGGAAATTTCTGAGAAATATGTACATTATCTCAACCAGTATTACAAGAAGCACCAGTGATAGCAGGAACTTCTTTATTTCATCTTTGACCCACTCAAAAAATTTCTGATTAGATAATTTAAAGATGTGCTCCAGAACAAATCCTCCATAAAAACTCAATGGAATGGTGATTATGTCAATAATTATAACAAAGACTAAAACATAAAGAGCTATCAAGAGGTATTGATTGGCCGTAATTTGTGAGATAAGATGTTTCAGGATGTTTGAGCCAAACAGGCACATGAACACTAAATATATCAGTGCTACTATTACGCCGTTAACGGCTAATATACGTTTTTGCAAAGAATATTTCTTTGATGATTCCGCTGATTGTTTTTTTGAGATACCAGACATATATTGCGGTGAACTATAGGTTTTCTTCCTCCAGAAATTCTTCTACTTCTCTGAGGTCTGGGATTGCCGTTCTACCACCAATCTCCCGGCACTTAAGCGCTGCTGTGGCAGAGGCAAACCTCATTATTTTGTTTAAATCCCATCTTTGCAGTATCCCGAATATGAATGCACCATGAAACACATCTCCGCACCCGGTTGTATCTACAGCATTAACCTTAAATGCCGGTTGGTAAAGATAACTTTTCCTGGAAACACTTATGCTCCCCTTTTCACCCAGTGTTACTATTACGGCCCCAGCGCCCAACTCTAATAAATCCATTGCTGCGGCTTTTGGGTCATTACCATTGTAATGTTGTCTGGCAAAATCTTCAGATGCAATAAAGTAATCAGACATCTTGATCAGCTCCAGAGCCCCCTCCCTCATACTACCTGCATCAACAACAACAGGTACTCCCGCATCCCTGGCACATTTAGCAGCTTCCATGGAGCTCTCTTTCATGAGCCCATCCAGGTGTAGTACCCTTGTAGTACTTATCAAATTCCTGTTTACTTCATCCGGCCTTAATGGTGTAACTGTAGCCTTCGACCAGAATATAGACCTCTTACCGGTTTCCTTTTCTATTGCGATAAAGGCGAATTGAGACCTTTTGTCCTTTTCAACAATAATGTTATCTATGTTGACGAATTCGTTTGTTAAGCTCTCTTTAATAAGATCACCAAAATAATCGTCAGATATCTTACCAATAAATGCGGTTCTGGCTCCCAATCTTGTTAACGTAACCATTGCCGTTGCCACCGGTCCTCCGCCCTGAACAGTGAGATTTCCGATTTCTGACTTCTCGTTGATATCCGGATATTGTCCAACAACTCCCAGATAATCAATACAGCATTGCCCTAAACCAACGACATCATAATTCAATGTTTATGTCCATCTCTCTCTTCGTATGTAAGCCCCAAATCTTTTATCATTTGTAAATCATCATCATGAGATTTACCCCTGGTGGTAAGGTAATCGCCTATCATTGTGCTGTTAGCCCCAGCGTAAAACATCCAACTCTGCACATCCCGCAGATTCTTTTCTCTACCCCCAGCAACCTTTAACTCTTTATCAGGAAAAATATGACGGAAAACAGCTATGATCTTTAGAATCTCCATCGGCTCCAGGGGCTTTTCTATAGAGGAGGGCGTGCCTTTTACGGGGCTGAGGAAATTCAGAGGTATTGCCTCTACATCAAGCTCTTTCAGCCTGAAAGCCAGGTCTAACCTGTCCTCAATGCTCTCACCAACGCCAAAGACCCCTCCACTGCAAATCTTCAGACCTGCTTCTTTTGCAATCTTAATTGTCTCCACTCTGTCGTTATATGAATGAGTTGTACAAATGTTTGGATAGTATGACTCTGATGTTTCAAGATTGTGGTTAATCATCTCTACCCCGCTTGAAACAAGTTTCTTTGCCATTTTGCTCGTAATTGTACCTATTGATGTATGGATGGGAAGGCCGTCTTCCTTCGATAATTCATATGCATCTTCACATATCCTGTCGAAATCGTCATTGCCATCCAGACTATATCCACTCGTCACTACTCCGACACAATTTGATTTATATTCCTTTCCTCTCTCTACTGCTTCCGAGATTTCTTCTCTTTCAACTAATGGAAAATTTGTTATCTCCGTTTGGTAACGACTGGATTGAGAGCAGAACCTGCAATCTTCTGTACAACTCCCCTGTCTGGCACTTATTATAGAACACAAACTTATAACGTTTTTAAATGAATTGTATCGTATACTGTTTGCCCAATAAAGCAGGTCGTATATTTCATTACCGTTTATCTTCATCAGAAAATGGGCTTCTTCATAGGATATTCCCTCTCCTTTTATTACTCTGTTTGCTATCTTTTCTATCTTTGTATTCATATTTGTACTTACTTTAGTTCACGTAATTCTTTGTACTCTTTACTAATATTGTCCCACACAATTTCAGGGCGGTCAGAGCTGATATATGTCATACATGCTCCTCCTTCAAAACACCAGGCAGCAATATTTCTCACACCTGAATCAAAAACTGTCTTAATGGCCGTAGACACCTCTTCTTCTCTCCCTTCCGGAACCCTGAACCCCTGGATCCATATCTGAGGTTCTTTATTGTGCAGTTCACACAGGCGTACTACCTCTCTGGATACTTTCTCTACAAAACCACTCACACTCTCATTATAGGAAAACCAGTATGGATCGCTTCCAAATATATCAATGTTATTCAGTTTAACCAATTTATCCCACTGATATATACCATATTTAGGCTCGCTGATTGGAAATACACAAACTGCATTTTTTAATCCTTTGCTTGAAGAATGATCTGACATGAATTCTAGAAAATTCAGGACAGTTTCCTGTCTGAACTCCATTACATCATCAGTAAATTCCATGGGCATGTCATATCCATAACTGTTTTTGAAGATATCTTTGCACGTCGGGCACGTACAACCCCATATTATTTTAGTTTTAGCAAACAATTCAGTAAATTCTCCGTAAAACAGATGAGGCTCATCCCAGAAAACTCCCTCAGCACCGGTACTTGCAGCGTGTTCTACCCACTCCAACATCTTGTCTCGAAAGGCTTTTGAATTTATACATGCCTTGTTTACATTAATTTCGCCTTCAGCAAAACTCAGTTTCTGTCTTGCTTCCGGAAATAGTTTTACGAACGTAGAAAATGATTCACCGCCAAAAACTCTGCCGATCCCCCATGGATCGAGAAAGACCTCCAGCCCAACCTCCCTACTCACCTTAACAATATCAACCATGGTTTGAGAATGGTAAATAATATCGTGTTCGCTCATAGTATGAACAACTTGATTACAACCATCATCAATCATTTTCTCCATGTCTTTCCTGACATGTTTTAATGTCCTGTTACCAAAATAGCTGGCACCTAATTTCATTTATAATGACCCTCTCTTCCATTCCATGGTTAAAGTTTGACTAATCCAAAAACAGATGGAGGTCTAAAGGCCTCCGCTACTGATAAAACAAGTAGCCTAATTCTTCTTAAATACCTTTTGGCCAATAGAAGCGGTCTCCGTTATATATTCGTCCCAATGGGTATCAACTGAAAAATTATTATCGCTATAGCCTTTTATATCCATACCTGCAAAATATAACGAAATACCTCCAATGCCCAGGTCGTACTTCCCTTTCAGAGATTGATGCCTTTCCTTTGTGATCGCTACTGATAATAGACTGGATATACGTTGTGCCAAAGCAGATACTTGCTTATTTTTAACCATTACAACTCTTAAATTTGTTACAAAATCATCCAAATCAAGAAGCACAGTGTAAGGAACATATTTACCGGCAATATGTGCGCTAATAAGGAACTTATTTGTTATGCTTTCTGCAAATATAATCTTTCTTGGATTCATTCTCTTTATATTAATTAACAACGAAGAAAGGGCATCAACCTCCTTTACCACCTCTCCAATCAATTCAAGATTTACAACAGATAATGTCAAGACATTACTCATCTTTGAAGGGTTTCCCTTAACTGAATCCAGGTATGTATCTACTATGCTTGTTGAAAATAGTGAACTATCCATTTCAGGGTTATTAATGATCGTTTCTATTAATTTATCATACGGCCATCCATCCAGAGCCTCTTCATTTTCAGAGGAAACAAGGTAATCGGCATAATCCTTCACTTGATACATGACCTCCAGCATACCCATGTAGCATGCATCTATTCCTAAAACATCTATCTTTTCTTTACCATTAATATTGTAAATTTCTTTCGAAATAGCTTTCAATGCATATTCAAGTTCATTTAACGAAAGTACATCTATATCTCCCTGTCCATTATTCATGTCGTGCATGAGGCCAGTCCACCCTTCTCCATATCCTCCAAGGATAACAGAATACTTTTTTGCTGGATATTCTCTTACCGCCCATGATGCATAATCAATGAATGTCCCAGGGTCTCCGGTATTAAGTTCACTCTCTGCCCATGAATAATTTACAATTCTTGTGGGCACTCTAATCAGATCATCTTTATTAACTTCGAACACTTTTGTCTCATTATCAGTTGTATCCAGAAAGGCTATCACGTTTACGCTGCTGCTTGACCCTGCCTTGATCAACTCCTTCATATTCTCTTTCATAAACCAATCTAAAAAATTGTCTCCGGCAAGATAACATATAACAGTCCATTCCCTGAACTCTTCCTTTTTGTGGCTTTCTGCATTTACATTGCTAAATAATATAAAAATAAAATTCAACACCGAAATAAGTATAATAATACAGTATTTTTTATGCAGCATTTTATTCCTAACTATAATTATGTCCCTTTATTATTTAAATATATAAGATAATGCTGGAGCGTCCACTATGATAAGTCTAACAGCTTAAAGAATAGTACTTTCGCCAAATAATTCTGTCAAGAGAATCTATAGCTATAACCAACATATTAACATATTAATATAAAATTATGCTTGAATTAGATAATTACATTTGATATAAGACGGATGTAAAAGGTTCTGCTGTGTACGTGAAAGAAGCAAAATATTTTTTAAAACCTACAAGCGTCTAATGGGAGCTTATTTTTGCTGGCCTTTTTCTTTGCTTAACATGGAGAAAGGTTAACAAAAAGTGCCCGCCTTGAAAAAAGGGTTGACGAAAAAATTCATCTCACGGCATCAGGCGGAGCCTTTTATGTTTTATCAAATCTTTCTTTCAAGCCATATATCTACAGAAATCTATTAAGAGGGCTACCGAAAAAGCAAACAAACCGCTTCTGAAGGGCCCCAAAGATTAATAATAAAAAGTACTTGACAAATTCAACTAACGCAACTAGTATGGCAAAAGTTATTTACCTCATTTTTCATCAAAGAATAAAATAATACATTCCTTGACACCATATTTGGCAAAATAGCAAACTTCTACATTTCCAAGTTAAATTAATATACCTGGGGCCAGTTTCAAGAACGGAGTGAATCTTGGAAATATAAAAGTCAGTAATATGCTTCATATTAAAACAAATGATTATATAATGCATAAGCAAGATCACCTTTAAACTTTTTCAAGTAGAAAACCTCTCAATTAATTGCTTATCTCCAAATACTAGAATAACTATTAAAACCAGTATCGAAACATTCAAATCTCATATATCCATAAGTGACAGAGAATTTCTTTATTATAGATGGACATTCACAATTATACCAGGCCTACTATGCAATCACAGAATTAACTACACCCTCAGGCCAGCCAATTAATGCAGTGTATGGTTTTACGAGAATGCTGCGTAAAATTATAAGAGAGGATAAGCCCTGTTACATGGCTATAGCCTTTGATACTAAGGGGCCTACATTCAGACACACAGAGTATAAAGAATATAAAAGTCATAGAAAACCTACACCAGATGATCTGGTCTCTCAAATACCACTATTGTATGATGTAATAGACGCTTACAATATACCATTATATGCTATTCAGGGTTTCGAAGCCGATGACATAATTGGAACCATTTCCAAGAAATTGTCTAAGGAGCATATCGAATGTACAATTATAACAATAGACAAAGATATGGATCAATTGATCGATAAACACATAAGGATTTTTAATCCCAGAAAGAAAGAAATTAGGGATATAGAAAAGTTACGCAAAGAAAAAGGAATTGTGCCTGAAAACGTTATTGACATTCTAGCTCTCGGGGGAGACTCAAGTGACAATATCCCCGGCATCCCTGGTATTGGCTATAAGACAGCTTTAAATCTCATTAGAGAATGGAAATCGTTAGAAAATGTAATATCAAATGTTGACAAAATTAAAGGCAAGAAAAAACAGGAAAACTTATTGAAATATACAGAATTGGCCAGACTTTCAAAACGCCTGGCAACCATAAATACAAAAGTTCCGTTGGATTTTAATCTCGAAGCTTGCCGTTTGACGGATTTCAACAATATCAAGCTTAATGAATTATTCACCAACTACGGCTTTAAATCATTCATTGCTGAAAATCACGATAACAATTGAATGAAGCAAAGGATCAAAGTAATTGGTATCACCGGTGGCATAGCAAGTGGAAAGAGCACGATAGCAAAAATACTGGGATCATTGGGAGCAAGCGTTATTAGTGCAGACAAAATCTGTCACCGACTCGTTAATACTAAATCTATGTCACAAAAAATCATCAATAGATGGGGAGATCATGTACAAGACAAGTACGGTAAAATCGAAAGACATAAACTTGGAAAAATCGTATTCGCGGACAAGAAGGAGCTGACTGCATTAAATAGAATTATTCATCCTGAGGCCATAAAACAAATTAAAAACCGTATTGCTAAACTGAGGAATGAATCAACAACAGTAGCTATAGTACTAGATGCTGCTCTATTAGTGGAATCAAATTTAATAGACATTTGCGATATAACACTATATGTTGACACCAGGAAGAACACATGCAAGGCAAGAGTGAAGAATAGTAGAAAGTGGCCTTCAGGTGAAATCACCAAAAGAGAGAAATTTCAATGTTCATTAAGGGAGAAAAGGGAAATTGCAGACATTGTTATTAGCAATAACCAGCACCAGGCAGACACATTAAAACAAGTAAAGGATTTTTGGCATCAATCTATAACTAAAAAGCAATTTGGAGAAAAACATGGTTACAACTAAAACTAGAAAAAAAACTGGCGTAACAACAGCAGAGAAAACTCTCAAGAGTCCTAAAAGTACTAAGGATACTGAGGAGGCTAATGAAAAGTATGAAGAAATTAAAAAAGGTGATATGCATATCACTGCATTACAAAAGATGACAATAAAGGGGCTACAGGATACAGCTAGAAAAGAAGGCATAAAGGAGTGTTCCGGCCTTAAAAAACAGGAATTGATATTTAAAATTCTCAAGGAACGTGTAAACCAGAATGGCCTCATGTATGGCGAAGGTGTAGTAGAGGTATTACCTGAAGGATTCGGTTTTTTACGTTCTCCAGACTATAACTACTTACCATGCCCTGACGATATATATATATCACCGTCACAAATAAGGCGTTTTGGTATAAGAACTGGCGCAACAGTTTCCGGACAGATACGTCCTCCCAAGGAAAACGAAAGATATTTTGCCCTCCTCAGGGTTGAGGCCATTAACTATGAGAATCCTGACCGCCTGAATGAAATGATTGTCTTTGATGATCTGACACCACTGCACCCTGATGAGCGTTTTATGCTGGAAGTTAAGAAGGATGAGATAGAGATGAGAATAATGGACCTGGTTACTCCAATAGGAAAAGGACAACGCGGCTTGATCGTTGCTCCTCCTCGTACCGGTAAAACAGTTCTCATACAGGAAATTGCAAACAGCATTACAAATAATCATCCCGAGGTCTATCTGATAATTCTTTTAATAGATGAACGTCCTGAAGAGGTGACGGAGATGGACAGAGCTGTCGAGGCTGAAGTAATTGGGTCAACATTTGATGAACCGGCAAGTCGTCACGTTCAGGTCGCTGAAATGGTAGTCGAAAAAGCCAAGCGCATGGTGGAGTACAAAAAAGATGTAGTTATATTGCTTGACTCCATCACACGACTGGCAAGGGCTTATAATACTGAAATCCCACATAGCGGAAAGATACTCTCCGGTGGAGTTGATGCAAGTGCACTGCAAAAGCCTAAACGTTTCTTTGGCGCTGCAAGAAATATTGAAGAAGGAGGAAGTTTGACAATTATTGCTACAGCCCTCATAGACACTGGCAGCAGAATGGACGAGGTTATCTTCGAAGAGTTTAAAGGTACAGGCAACATGGAACTACATTTAGACAGAAGATTAGCAGATAAGAGGCTGTTTCCTGCAATAGATATAAACAGATCCGGAACAAGGAAGGAGGAGTTAATTCTTGACCCTGAAGAGTTAAAAAGAGTATGGGTACTGAGAAGGGTTCTGAATGAAATGAATCCAACAGAGGTATTGGAATTGCTCAGCAGCAGACTATCTAAAACTCAAACTAATGCCGAATTTTTGATGAGCATGAACATGAAAAGATAGAAAATCTAAAGCCCTCATACAGATCAATCCAAACAAAGCTTTTTGGTTTCTGCGTGTTGTCCTCTCAAGTAACTACCGATTGAGTTTCCTTCTTATTCTTACTCATCAAATATACCATCAGTATTGAAATATCAGCAGGTGACACTCCAGAAATACGTGAAGCCTGCCCCAGTGAAACAGGGCGAAATCTGCCTAGCTTCTGTTGGGCTTCTTTTCTTAATCCCGGTATGCTGTCATAATGAAAATATGGAGGAAGAGAAAGCTTTTCCATCTTTTTAAACTTTTCGATTTGTTGTTTTTGCCTCTTGATGTATCCTTCATATTTTGCCTCGATCTCCACCTGCTCCTGTACGGGAACAGAAATATTTCTTTTACTTAAATCGTTATCGATTTCCAGCAAATCTTTAAAACACATGTTGGGGCGCTTCAATAGCTTTAACAATGAATCTTCCCCCCTTTTGCTGTACTCAAGGTATTCGATAGTTTCAGAAATACTTTTTTCTCTCTCCAGCAACTCAGTCAATTGCTTCTTATTAATCAAGCCATACCTATGGCCATATTTCATCAGTCTTCTATCGGCATTATCATGCCGCAGAACAAGTCTATACTCAGCTCTTGAAGTAAACATTCTATATGGTTCTTGTGTACCTTTTGTAACTAAGTCATCAATCAGAACACCGATATAAGCTTCAGAACGGCCCAGGATAAATGGTTCACATCCCTTGATCTTCAACACGGCATTTATTCCCGCCATTATTCCCTGTGCGGCAGCCTCTTCATAACCAGAAGTACCGTTTATCTGCCCAGCCATGAAAATATTTTCAACATTCTTTGCCTCAAGTGAAGGCTTAATTTGAGTCGGTGGCACATAATCATATTCTATTGCATATCCATAACGTGTAATGTCTGCATTCTCCAATCCCTTTATCGAATGAACCATTGCTTCCTGTACATCAAAAGGAGTACTTGTAGATATACCATTACAATATACCTCTGTAGTGTCCAATCCTTCAGGTTCGAGAAATATTTGATGATGATCCTTATCTGGAAACCTGGTTATCTTGTCCTCAATGGAAGGACAATATCTTGGCCCTACCGCCTTAATCTGCCCGGTGAAATTTGGAGAACGATCTAGATTTGACCTGATAATTTCGTGTGTCAGGCTATTCGTATAAGTTATATAACATTTGATTTGAGGTCTGTGTATCTTCTCAGTAGAGAAGGAAAATGCCGTGGGTTGCTCGTCACCAACTTGTTCCTGCAAAACGCCATAATTAATACTGTTGCCGTTAAGGCGTGGCGGTGTTCCTGTCTTAAGCCTGTCCAGTTCAAACCCTAACTTCTGTAAACTATTTGACAGTTTATCAGCCGATGGTTCGCTGGATCTGCCACCCTTTGATTGAGAGTTGCCAATATGAATTAATCCATTCAGGAAGGTACCGGTGGTAATAATTACAGCCTTTGCCCTGTAATTTGTCCCGCTTTTACCGGCTAATGCCAGTATTCCTTTATCATGAACTGCAATATCTTCAATGCTATCCTGCCTTAATGAAAGGTTGGCTTGCTCTTCTAATCTCCCCTTCATCGTAAACTGATACAGTTTTTTGTCTGCCTGTGCACGGGGTGATCGTACTGCATGTCCTTTACTTGCATTGAGAAGTTTGAACTGAATACCTGTCGCATCAATCACCTTCCCCATTTCGCCACCAAGGGCATCCACCTCACGTACTAATTGACCCTTTGCAAGTCCACCAATTGCAGGGTTGCATGACATTTGAGCAATAGTATCAAGATTCATTGTCAGCAGTGCTGTCTGCATACCCATTCTTGCAGAAACCAATGCAGCCTCACATCCAGCATGACCACCACCTACTACAATAACATCATAACTAATTTGCATCATTTAGCCTTCTGCACTACCCGTTTCTCTCTAATCACTGTAACAGTAACTTCTCCAGGATATTCAAGTGCTTCTTCTACTTCTTTTGCTATGTCATAGCATATTTTTGATGCTGATTTATCACTAACTTTATCTGGATGGACTATAACCCTTACTTCTCTGCCAGCCTGAATTGCGTAAGCACTTTCAACACCACCGTAAGACATTGCAACACTTTCCAACTTCTCCAGGCGTTTAACATATTTCTCAAGAGTTTCCCTCCTGGCCCCTGGCC
>Ga0208640_1000919_pt1 | contig 12338 bp, 10 predicted proteins | sample ETNtaG_23_FD_185774 | JGI IMG/M metagenome (GOLD analysis project Ga0208640, IMG submission 185774) | Marine microbial and viral communities from oxygen minimum zone, Eastern Pacific Ocean - ETNP201310SV72 (SPAdes) (version 2) | ecosystem: Environmental > Aquatic > Marine > Oceanic ... | reverse complement strand
CCTAATGTTACTTTAGGGTCCAGATACCAGAGTAAGCCTAATATGTTTGATGTCTTTGCCCACACAGTACCTGAAACAAGGCCAATTGTCAGGAGAGGAAAGCCTAACGTGATGGTTTTCCACATTAGTGCATCAAGGGTTTCAAGAGAAGGTAAACTTTCAAAAAGAGGGCCAAAGGACTTCTTCTTTAATTGTCTCTCCTGCGTCAGGTACATAATACTGAATATAAAAGAGACGGTAAAAGAGGCATAGCCCAGAAATAATGGGATTATGTGGGCAAAAAGCCAGAATGTCTTTAAATTATAAGTCAAGGCCAGGTCGTTTCTTATAAGTGCGATCGAGGCAATCGAAAATCCGGTGACTATAGGCATTACAAATGGGGTGAGTGCCTGCAGTCTGTATAAGAATTTGAGTATCACCGAGAGTAAGACAATAAGAGAGAGGTAGAAGGTGGATGACTCAAAAAGGGTTGTTATCGGCAACGTACCTGATCTTATGCTTACAACTATTAAGAATGCGCAGTGAAATGACAGGCCTGTAAGGATAAAGTAATTGGATAGCCTTTTGCTGAATGTTCCGGGACGGAATAGAGAGCCTACCTCCCATACAGAATCCAGGATGTATAATACGATTGTGGCTATAAAAATGTATTGTATCGGACTGAGTAAATTTATCATATCAAGGTTGTTTTTAGACTATATATGTATGTCTAAATGACAGGTTATTAAGACCGCCTTTAACACTCATTCAATATTGTGAATGACGCGTGTTTTTTCCAGCCTTTCCTACACTATTTTGCCTCTGTTTTTCTGACACCGGTTAAAGTTATACCTATGTCAGGTAAATGTTTGCATAAAAAAATCTCAATTCATGAGAGCAGATTTAGTCTTTTAGTTTATAAGAAATATAGGAATTAATCAAACAAAAAAATGGGCTCGTTTGGGAGTCATTTTTATATTGACAAAAGTCATAATTTGAGATAGTTTATAAGTTTAGATTTATATTTGATCTTTATTAGGAGGGGGTTTAATTTGGATCCGGTAGCGAAGAATTTTATACGTATGAGTGTTATATATTTTGCGATTGCCGCAATTATAGGCGCTCATTTTATGTTTAACAGGGCGTATCACCATCAGTTATTTCATGCCCACGTCCATGTAATGTTGTTAGGTTGGATATCTATGATGATTTACGGAGTAGGATACCACATATTGCCAAGGTTTAACGGCAATCCTGTAGCATTTCCCAAATTGGCTGTTGCCCATTTTTTTGTGGCAAATATAGCTTTAGTCGGCTTTGCAGGCACGTGGGGACTCTACAGACTTGGATTTTCTAAGATGCCGGAACAGGGGTTTGCGGTATTGAATGCAATAGGAGTTATTATGTTTTCTACTAACATTCTTGTCAGTATAAGAAAACCAAAGGAAGATTAACTTAAAACATTGAGGTAAAAATTTATGAGTGATGAACCACTAACGATTACAAAGAAGTCGACTATAGGAGAGGTTTTTACGAAGCATCCTGAAACAGAGCCGGTTTTCATGAAGTATTTTGGTTCCGGTTGTTTTACTTGTCCAGGATCGAAGACGGAAGACATAGCTTTTGGCGCTATGATGCACAACACTACTCCTGAAAAGATTATTGATGAATTGAATGAGGCCATTCAAAATAAGGCTAACGAAGACAAGTAAACACATTACATGAGGTTACTCCGATTAATCAGGAATTACCATTCCTTTAATTTGTAACTATATTTATTGTTTAATATTAAAAAAAGGAGTACAGACAATGTCAGAAGACTTGAAAGAGAGAGTCGAAAAATCCTTGGATACTATCAGGCCTGCCTTGATGGCTGACGGCGGAAACGTTGAACTTGTTGACGTTGAAGACGGCATAGTTAAGGTTAGATTGCAGGGTGCCTGCGGTACCTGTCCCAGTGCCCTCATGACGCTCAAACAGGGAATTGAGGTCAGGGTCAAGGAAGATTGTCCTGAAATTCAGGAAGTCGAAGCTGTTTAACACATTTTTCTCACATTAAAAAGATTAGGAGTTGTTAATAATGAGTTTGGTACTAGGACCCGTACATCATTGGATGTACAACAAGATTAAGACTACAGAAGCAAGAGAGGCAAGCGTAGCTGATGCATTGAAGGCAAAATATGGTCAGGAGGCTGAGGAAATATTGAATTCAGTTTACGGGAAACATCCAATCTCAAAGCCGGATACGCCACTTGAGGAATTACTCGGAGACATGCCAATCCATGCGGGTATACAGGAGCTGATCATAAAAGCGGAAACACGAGAAGCTGCTACAGTTGCTGCTTTTTGTGAGAAGTATGGTGATGAGGCAAAAGATCTGATAATAGAGACTGCTCATGATAACGGTGTGGAATTTGGCAAAAAGGCACTTGAGGAAAAACAAGTTAGTGGTGACTGTGATGCCGAAAAGGCATTTGAGCTTATCCAGAGTTATCTGTGCGACGGGATGCCCTGTGACAGGGGCGCTCAGGTACAAGATGAGGCCGCGAATCGTACCACGTGGGACCACACCGAATGTGTACACGAACAGTACTGGAAGGATGCAGGCGCATCATTTGAGACAATGTGCGATATGGTAAATTCATGGATTTCAGGATTCGGAGAAGGAGCGAATCCAAAGATAAAGCATACGAGGGAAAAGGCTATCGCTGTTGGAGATCCAGATTGCTTAAATTCCTTTGAATTATCATAATAATTTACAAACCCGGAAATAATTCCTTTTGATATACGTTTTACGAAAAAGCTTGCAGTGTAAACAACTGCAAGCTTTTTTTGTCTATATTGACCTTTCTTTGGCTTTGCTTTCCTTTTAATTATCTTTTGTAAGAAATGGAGACTTCATAAAGAAATGATGGATCAATCACTTGAAAGATATTCACGTCAGATTCTTTCCCAGCATATAGGTGAGGAGTGCCAGAAGGTATTAATGGACAGCAATGCTGTTGTAGTAGGCTGTGGTGCGCTTGGAACTGTTTCTTCAAGTTATCTTACAAGGGCCGGTATTGGACAGATAAGGATTGTAGATAGAGACTTTATTGAAGAGAGTAATTTGCAAAGGCAAATACTCTTTGATGAGAATGATATTGCAGAAGGTCTTCCCAAGGCAATAGCAGCTCAAAGAAAACTTAGAAAGATTAACAATAATGCTAATATAGAAGGAATTGTTACTGATGTTAACTACGCAAATATAGAAGGATTAGCTAAAGATGCTGATATTATCATTGATGGTACCGACAACTTTGAAACAAGATTCCTGATTAATGATTTCTGCATAAAGAATAATATTCCGTGGATATATGGAGCCTGTATAGGGAGTAAGGGACTGACAATGAATATTGTTCCTTCGAAGACTCCCTGTCTGAGGTGTGTCTTTGAGACTATGCCTCAAATGGGTACCTTCCCAACCTGTGATACTGCCGGCGTTATCGGGCCGATTGCAGGGATTATAGGGTCGATTCAGGCAACTGAGGCTATTAAGATCTTAGCCGGAAAATACGAGTCTGCAAACAAAACACTTATTGAGATTGATGTATGGGATACAAAAGTTAAGCAAATTGATATTTCAGAGTTGATGGGTTTAAATGATTGCCCAGCATGTAAATTACACACTTATAAGTTTCTGGAGGCAGAGGATGGAGTTATGGTAACACTCCTTTGTGGTAAGAATGCTGTACAGGTGATGAGTCGGAATATTAGTAATATTGATTTAGTTCAACTGGCAAAGAGATTAGCTTCTATTTCAGATGTAAGCAGTAATGAGTTTATGTTAAAATTTAAGGTCAAAGATAATGAGTTTACAGTTTTTCCGGATGGGAGAGCTATTATTACGGGCACTAATGATTTGAGTACGGCGAAAAGTCTGTATTCAAAATATCTCGGTATGTGATTACATGATATATTTAGATAATGCAGCAACCACGTTTCCAAAACCTGAGTGTGTTTATACGGCAATGGATAAGTTTTTGAGAGAAAAGTGCGCAAACCCGGGACGTGCCGGACATCGCATGTCAGTTGAAACAGAGCAGGAGATAGTGAAGGCACGGGTTACACTAGCAAAGTTCCTTGGCATAAAGCATCCTGAGAGAATGATATTTACCTTCAATGCAACGGACGCACTTAATATGGGCATAAAGGGGTTGTTGCGTGAAGGCGATCACGTAATAACGAGCAACCTCGAACACAGCTCTGTTTCTCGGCCACTAACCGGTTTGGAAAAGCATGGGGTAATTACCGTAACGCGGGTGGCAAATTCAGATGATGGATTTATCAATGCTGATGGCATAAGGAATGCTATTGAAGCAAATACAAAATTAATAGTCTGTACTCATGCCTCTAACGCTTTGGGAACAATCCAGCCGATAAGAGAGATAGGGGGGGTAGCTCGCGAGAAAGAAATTATGTTTATGGTAGATGCTGCGCAGACTATAGGTGTGTGTGATGTTGATGTTGAGGCACAGCATATAGACATGCTTGCATTTACGGGACACAAGGGGCCTTTTGGTCCACCGGGTATCGGGGGATTGTATGTAGGGGAGAATGTTAAACTTCAGGCGTGGAGAGAGGGCGGTACAGGATTTGAACCTGAGTCGCTTTCTCAGCCGGAAACACTCCCATTCAAGTTAGAGAGCGGGACCCCTAATTCAGTTGGGATAGTCGGCCTGAGAACCGGTATAGAGTTTTGTATTAAAGAGGGTATAGACACAATAAGAGCACACGAACGCGACCTTGCACTGAGACTGATAAAGGGATTGGAGACTGATGACAGGTTTAAGATATATGGAGGCAGAGATGAAAATGAGAAGGTTGGAATTGTCTCCTTGAATATTAAGGGATTTAATCCGGGTGAGGTTGCAGCTATCCTGGATAATAGATTCAATATAGCCGTAAGGCCGGGCATGCATTGCGCACCGCACATTCATCGTGAAATCGGTACGTTTCCGGAAGGGACGGTAAGAGTAAGCCCCGGTTATTTCAATACTGTGAATGATATTGAAGAAACGATCTCAGGGTTGAAGAAGATTGCAGATACTACATGAAAAAAATTTATGATTTATGGTTTTAGATTTACGAATTTGATTATTTGATCTTGTAAGATTTGATTTGTCATTTTGAGTATAATTCTGAATACTTTCATCTCCATAACTTTAGGCACTTTAAACTTTAGTTCACTTACTTTAGACACTCATTACTTACCAAATGCATACACCTTCCAGTCTGTACTTCCTACATATATAGAGCCTTGCGAGTCTATTGCCGGTGAGGAAAGTATTGGAAAACGTGATAAATTTTGTTTCCACTTCAAAGATCCATCAGGTCCTAGAGCATACAAATTTCCATTCCATGAGCCTGTAAATATTGTGCCATCAGAGCTTATGGTGGCAGATGACGTAATGGTATCGCCGGTATCGTAAGACCATTTCAGCGTTCCGTTGGAATTAATTGCATAAAGTTTTCCATCTTTTGCTCCCGTGTATATAGTGCCGTCAGAGCTGATGGCCGGTGTAGAATCTATTCTGGAACCAATATTGTATTTCCAAATCAGTTTACCCTTATTATTTGAATCAAGAGCATACAATATTCCATTATGCGCGCCAACGAAGACAATACCATCCTCATTGATTGATGGAGATGAATCAATTTTGGCTTCCGTACTGAAACTCCACTTGATTCTTCCTTCCGGACTTACAGCATACAGGCGTCCATCCTGTGATCCGAAATACACTATTCCGTTATCTCCAATAGCTGGTGATGATGAAAGTATATTATTAGCAGTTCTGTATACCCACTTTTTTGTGCCATTTGGATTAACAGCATAAAGGTTTCCATCCCATACTCCTATATATATAGTTCCGTCCTTACCAATTGCAGGGGATGAATATGCGTCAGACCCGAGAAAGTATACCCACTTAATCTTGCCATCAGGTTTTAGAGCTAAAAGTTTTTTGTTCTTACCACCAACATATATAGTTCCATCCTCGCCTATGGCAGGAGTACCGTATAACTCATCTCCTGTTTTGTAATACCACTTCTCTGTTCCATCTGGATTCAGTGCATAGAAGTTGCCGTCTGTACTGGCAACATAAATAGTATTGTCGGTACCTATTACTGGAGAAGACCAGATCTCACCACCCGTTATTAAGTCCCACTTCGCTTCATTTGAGTTTGTCACCTGGTATGAGCTACGACCTGTATGTTTAAGATCGTGCATAAACATTTGTGCTGTAGATGAATTAATGCTGATGCTTAGAGTTATTAAAAAAGCTGCCAGAACAGGCAACTGTTTAGTTATGAATACTTTATTAATGTTTAAAATGGAAAACCTCATATTGTGTCCTTTCGTTGCTGAAATATCTGTGTATGTATCCACAAAGGTTTATGATTTATTTGAACCGTATACTTAAAGGTATGGTGGGTTTAGGCTGAGGGCCGAATACACCGACAATGGTTAAATAATTAAATTAACTATATAAGATTAACAGACAAAAAACAGAGTCTGCTATAGTTTAATACATCCTTCCCCTGGCTATTCTGGAATTATCAGTATCTGGCCTTTAACCAGAGAGCTTTCATCCTCTATTGTGTCTTCATTTGCTTCATATATTTTGTGCCACATTGTAGAGTCATCATAATATTCTCTTGCAAGATGGTAAAGTGTGTCTCCGGATACTACAGTGTGCCTGGTAGCATTTATAGACATTTCATCGTCCTGTTTCTTCTTAAGTGGAGTTTCTATAGACAAAATCACTTTCTTTGCAAGCGTAATTTCTGGTATCAATAATTCCTGTCCAATGTAAAGGGCATTGGGGCCTGACATATTATCTTTGTTTACCTCATATATCTTATGCCATTTAGCTTCGTCACCATAATATTTCCTTGCTATTTTAAAGAGACTGTCATTCGATATTACTTTATGAATAGTTTTGACAGAGAAATCCTCCTGTTTTGTATCCACTGCGTCTATAGTTTCTGCAACCTCTGGTGGGATCAGATCTGCTATTTCAGGTTCTTCACTTATCATTTCTGTAACAGACATTTCTGAAAATGCCTCTTCAGGTTCGATAGAGGCTGTTTTAGTTCCTTCCCATTTGCCTTCTAACGTGACATTGTCTCTGGAAGGTTCAACGGGAGTTTTTTCCACTAACTTTTCGACTGATTGAACATCTGCCTTCGCTAATGCTGTTTTTGACTCCTCGATAAGATCGTTCATATCAATCTCTTCAATCTCTACAATTTCCTCGATTTCTGATTCTGCTACAATTTCTTCTTCAGATATCTTTAAATCTGGCGTTTTTGTCTCATAAACAGCTGTCCTTGTACTAAGAAAGATACCAATAACTACAAGTATTACTACACCGAGAATTATTCCAATTTGTGTATCTCTTCGCATAGATTTTTTCCTTTCTTTGTAAAAAGGTTGATTATGCTCTAGAAGTTTTCAAATGTTTTGCTTTTGGTACTGGCGGTGTTTTATGTAAAAGTTTATAAGCTATCCAGATCGGGAAGAATATACAAATTATAATTACTTTGAAGGCCTTTTTAACAACTTCCCAGTCAAGCAGGATTGGGCTGGCAATGAAAATAGATGAATATGTACCGACCACAACTCCGACCATCATGACAAACGCAAATCCATGTATCGCAGCACCTCCAACAAAGTAAAGGGCAGATACTACACCAAATGTAGTTACGGATGTGAGGACAGTTCTGTTCAGGTTTTGGTTAATACTGTGGTCTATCAAGTCCTTTGTTATTGTTCTATTCTTGCCGGCAAGGTTTTCCCTGATACGGTCAAATAATACAATTGTGTCATTTAATGAATATCCGATCAGTGTCAGGAAGGCAGCGACCATCGGCAGGTTTAGTTTTACATCACCAAATATGTTTCCATAATGATCAGCGACTGCAACTGCACCAACAGTAATTAATACATCATGGACAAGAGTTAATACCGCAGCTACTCCAAATTTCAGTTCGCCAAACCTAAACCATATATAAATAATTATTGCCAGGCAAGCAAAAAATAGGGCAAGAGCGGCTCTACTTTTCATTTCACCTGCTACAGTTGAACCAATGCTGACTACTCTCTTGAATGGGTCTGGCCTTGATACTTCAGAGCCTGTCCCTTCAGCGTAAATCCTGTCCTCGAATGTCACAAAAATATCTTCACGTATCTTTTCCTGTATCTTTGCTGCATTCAACGCATTGATGCCAATCATGTAGTCCCTGGCCGTTATATCCATACTTATAATTTGACCAACTGAGCCTCCCAATTGATTTGAGCCTGAGAACATCTCTCTTAAAGAACCTTCATCAATGTTATCCTTTAACTCAATCTGAATTGATGAATTGTCGACTATCCTGATCGGAGGTATATTCAAAGACGCTCCCATTAGTTTGATAGTTTCAAGTACATCTCTTGCTCCCGTAACTTCTAACTTTTTGGAGGTAGCCTTTCTGCTGGATGTTCCTCTTGTCGACACAACAACATCTTTGTATCCTTCTTTCTTCATTACTATTTCAAGCATATTGGGGTCAACTGATTTATTCGTATCCATGCTCATGGTTGATATCGATCTGAATTGTGTATTTCTCGGGTCGTCTGTAATAGACGGGAGTTCATCATTTATATCACCATATTGAGGTTTTACTGACGAAATATCAAGAAGGCCTGCGAAGAGAGTGGTTACATTGCTTATTGTATTCGTCCTTGATTTATCCAGTTTTAGTCCGGAAATATTAATTGAATATTTTTTACCTGATTTTCCAATAGGATATAAAGAAGTAATGTTACTTTGTCCATAACCAGCCTTTTTCAGATAATCCTGAATGGTAAATTCATCTACAGGTTCATTCAAGGTTAACTGATAGTTTGAAGGGTCACTATGGCTGATTCTGCTGAACAACTTCTCATCAATTACGTTTTGTATGTCATTCTCTATTTTTTGAACGGTTTTCTCATCGTTCAGGCTCTTTATCCTGATTCCGAATTCAGTTGAATCGTTTGTCGTACCAGTGGTGTCTTCACTTGCCCATATATTCTGCACCTCTGCATTGGGATAACCTGAAACCTCAAGTTTGTTTCGTACCTCCACAACAGGCGTAGGTTTATTCATTTTTAATTGAATAAGTGTTCCTCCTGTAAAGTCTATGTCATAAATATCCTTGCCTCGAAATGCAAATACCGAAAGGCCAACTATGATCGAGACAAGTGAAGCTATCATGGCAATGCGCTTATAAGACACAAAGGAGGTTTTCGGATTTCTAAATATCTGCAGCATTGAGAAACTGCGCATAATACCAATATTCAGGCATATTTCAAAGATTACCCTTGTGACAAATACGGCGGTAAACATGTTGATCAAAAGGCCGGCTATCAATACTATGGCAAATCCTTTTACAGGCCCTGTTCCCACAGCATATAAGATTAGTGCAGTAATTAAGGTTGTTAAATTTGAATCTACGATTGTTGTAAAGGCTCTTTCGTAACCATTTTTAATAGCAAGCTTTATTGCCTTGCCTTTGGTCTTTTCCTCTCTTATTCTTTCAAAGATCAAGACATTTGCATCAACGGCCATACCTATCATCAAAACCAGGCCGGCAATACCGGGCAGTGTGAGTGTCGCATTCAGGATGGCTAGAGTTCCTACTACTAAGAATATGTTGAGGATGAAAGTGGCGTTTGCTACCACACCTGCTCCCAGGTAATATATGCACATAAACGCTATAATAAATATTCCGCCCATGATACCGGCGAGAAGCCCCATTTTAATTGAGTCTTTACCTAAACTTGGACCAACGGTAGTCTCCATTTCTAATTCAAGGTCTGCAGGAAGACTACCTGCTCGCATCACGGCGATCAGGTCATTAACCTCCTCTTGAGTAAAATTACCCTCTATGATCCCTTTACCGGGAATTCTATCACGTATTATCGGCGCAGAATAAAGGGTACCGTCAAGGATTATTGCTAGTGGCTTTCCAATGTTACGTTCAGTTAAACGTCCAAATTTAGACCTGCCTGCCTGGTCGAATTCAAATCCGATGACTGGCTTAATATCCTTACGGTCTGGAAAGACCCTTGTAAGGTGCTCACCCGTTATTTCGATCTTGTTTTGTACCAGATACCAATCCTGGGTTTCTGCTTCTTCTCCCTTCTGCTTTCTTAGCCAGTGCTTGTAGAAACCAGGTACAGTTTTTCCTGCTTTAGCATCACTGTGTTCAGTGCTGTCCGGGGGTGCTGCAATTCTGAATTCAAGTTTTCCGAGTCTGGTGATTCGTTTTTTAAGGCTCTCGGTTTCGCTTTTAGTTGCACCGGGAACCTGTATCAGAATCCTTCGCATACCCTGTTGTTGCAGCCGGTACTCTAATACACCCTGTGGATCAATCCTTTTTTCTAATAATGCTATTATTTCATCCGTGAGGCCAGGGTGCAGTTCGCCTTCTTCTGCCTTTATTTTGTACAGAAGTTCAGAACCTCCTCTTAAATCGAGGCCAAGCTTAATTTGCCCTCTGGCGATGTACTCAACATTTTTCTGTATTTCAGTCTCGCCTTTTTCGTTCGTTTCCTTCTTTAAAATTGTTTCATTTATTATTGGGCTTTTAAACAGGAAGCTAAAGAGTGAATCTTCTATAATTGTACGGTCGACAACTTTACCGTTTATCTCTGTAATCTTTTCCGTTTTTATTGGTGCATCTGCCGGCGGGTACAACGCCATTATGGCAATAGCAATGAGTATTACTATCAGTGGTATCTTCCATTTCAAATTCATTGACATCTAAATAGTCTCCTTAGCTCTTATAGTATGTTTGCTCTGTTCAGTTATCATCTTCTTTTTCATCTCTCGGTGCCGTTACGGATGTTATAGCACTTTTGTCAATTTTCAATTTTACATCCTTGGCATCGTCTACCCGGATTAGGACTTCATTTTCCTTTACTGATGTAACGACACCATGCACTCCACCAGTTGTCACTATCCTATCCTGTTTTCTTACGTTTGAAATCATTTCCAGTCTTTTCTTCTCTTTTGTTTTCTGTGGTCTAATGATTAGAAAATACATAATTGCAAACATTATAATCAAAAGCGGTAAAAATTGCATCATGGGATTTCCCTGTGCGGCCATTAAGAAATTCATATAAAGTCTCCTTTTTCAAAATAAGATGAATCCAGATAAAATAAAGTTATTGTTCTATTGTAGTGAATGAAATTGAGATTTAAATTGTCTATAATTACCATTAATTATTGATTGTCTTGCTTCTTGCATTATGTCCTCAAAATAGCTTATATTATGCAATGACATAAGGTTGAGACCCAGTATTTCGTTTGCTGTGAGTAAATGCCTGATATATGCCCTTGAAAAGTTCTGGCAGGTATAACAGTGGCAATTCTCATCAAGAGGCCTCTCATCCTCTCTATAACAGCTATTGTTAATCTTTAATTTGCCTTCAGTAGTAAAAGCACAGCCATTTCTACCATTTCGAGTAGGTATTACGCAGTCAAACAAATCGATTCCATGCTCAATTCCATCCAAAATATCTGCAGGAAATCCAACTCCCATCAGATAACGTGGTTTCTCTTCCGGCAAGTGTGGTACTGTATATTCAAGTACTTCGTTCATCAGCATATTTCCTTCGCCAACACTCAGGCCGCCTATAGCATATCCATTAAATCCCATTTCTGCCAATCTGTCAGCACATTCTTCACGAATGTCTTTAAAAACACTTCCCTGTACTATTGCATATAAAGTCTGGTTTTCATCTTGATGAGCTTTTTGGCAGCGTTCTGCCCAGTTTATCGTTCTATGCATGGATTGACTTGCCCTATCATTTTCACAAGGATAAGGAAGGCATTCATCAAAAGCCATTATAATGTCGGCTCCTAATGCATTTTGTATTTCCATTACGTTTTCGGGTCCCAGGAATTTACGGGACCCATCAATTGGAGACTGAAACTCAACTCCATCATCTGTCACATTAGTTAAGCGTGCCAGCGAAAATACCTGGTAGCCTCCGCTATCAGTAATTATTGGTCTATCCCATTGCATAAACTTATGCAAACCACCAAGTTTTTTTATAACATTGTCTCCAGGCCTGAGGAATAAGTGATACGCATTGCAAAGCAAAGCAGGTACATTGACTTCTTTCAACTGATAAGGCGTCAAGGTCTTTACAGTTGCTTGTGTACCAACCGGCATAAAAGCAGGTGTGGTGATTAAGCCATGACTCGTAGATATTTCACCGCATCTTGCTTTTGTGTTCTTGTCTGAGGCCAGAAGCCTGAAATGCAAAGTCCCTCCAATGAATT
>Ga0208640_1000908_pt1 | contig 12429 bp, 7 predicted proteins | sample ETNtaG_23_FD_185774 | JGI IMG/M metagenome (GOLD analysis project Ga0208640, IMG submission 185774) | Marine microbial and viral communities from oxygen minimum zone, Eastern Pacific Ocean - ETNP201310SV72 (SPAdes) (version 2) | ecosystem: Environmental > Aquatic > Marine > Oceanic ... | reverse complement strand
ATGAAGTTGGAAATTGGACAGGCTCTAATGATTATGCCTGGTCAAACAGCCTCATCGTCAGAGAGGATCATGCCTATGTCCTTGGTGATAATGGTTTGTTTGTCCTCGATATTACTGATCCAACAAGTCCTCAAACTGTGGGAGTCTGGAATCCTGGTGGTTGGAATTTCAGAATGTCAGAGGATGGTGATCTACTCTATATCGCCAAAGAAGGCGGCGGGATGAAGGTGGTGGATGTGTCCGATCCAACAAACCCGACCCGAATCAGTACTTTTTCTACCTTTGATTACTGTGCCGATGTAGCTCCAAGAGATAATCTTGTATATATCGCCGATGGTGATGGAGGATTACTCATTGTCCAGCATACGTTCGCACAAGTTTCAATTGACATTGATCACAATGAACACTGGAACCTTGTTGGATTACCTCTTGAGGTTGAAGATTCCAACTATCAGACACTCTTTCCTGAAAGCATTGGAGGAACATTATACTCATATAATGGGGCATATGTACCTGAATCGTATCTTACTTCTGGTGAAGGCTACTGGTTACGATTTGAAAATTCTGGAAGTACCACTATTGATGGAATACCAATCAATGAACTTACCATAAGCTTGAGTGAAGGCTGGAATCTTGTTTCTGGAATTTCTGAGACTGTATCTATTAGTTCTGTTTCTGACCCAGATGGTATTATTGTAAGTGGTACTCTATATGGTTATGATGGAGCCTATCTTCCGAGTGAAGAACTTATGGCAGGTAAAGGCTACTGGCTTCGGGCAAATAGTTCTGGTTCTATTGCCTTAATAGGAAATTAAACTGCCCCACATCTTTGTAAAAAAGTGGGGGGGGGCAGTGTCGGAAAGCAGGGAATTTTGATTTTATAGTATAGTTTTTAACTTATTTTGCGGGACTGCATCTAAATAATAATTTGCAAATTTCCTAATAACTGGAAAAAGCACATAAATGAAACGTAAGATATATCAGATTTATTTCACACTATTTGCCCTGTGTATTGGAGCCATTCATTCCCAGACTTATAAAGTAGTAGATACAGGGCAGGAAAAATTTTATAACAATACCGAAGAAATTACCCCTCCTTCACCCGGCGAAGATTTTTATGGTCAGGATGCCCATTTTGATGGGTATCAGCCTTCCTACAGCGACAATGGTGACGGCACTGTAACCGACCTCAATACCGGTTTGATGTGGCAAAAAGCAGTCAGTGATAAAATGACATTCGATGAAGCTCTTGCCGGGGCGGATACTTTCAGTTTGGCAGATTATGATGATTGGCGACTGCCGACCATAAAAGAACTCTATTCACTCATTCTGTTCAGCGGTGTCGATCCCAGCGGTTGGCAAGGCAGTGACACCGATTTATTAACGCCTTTTATAGATGCAGCCATTTTTGAGTTTGAATACGGTGATGAAAGTGCCGGTGAACGCATCATCGATGCTCAATATTGGTCCAGTACCGTTTATGTAAGCACAACCATGAACGGAGATGAAACGGCGTTTGGCGTGAATTTTGCGGATGGTCGTATTAAAGGATATCCGGCAGAACCGGTGGGTCCTCCGGGGCAGGAATTTATCATGACGTCATTTGTGAAGTATGTCCGTGGCAGTGAATACGGGGTGAACGATTTTATTGATAATGGTGCTGGGACCATTACTGACCAGGCAACTGGACTCATGTGGACACAGGACGACAGTGAAACTGGATTAAACTGGGAGGAAGCTCTTAGCTGGGTTGCTCAGAAAAATACAGACAGTTATTTGGGTTACGACGACTGGCGACTGCCTAATGCCAAGGAATTACAGAGCATTGTTGATTATACCCGTTCCCCCGAAACGACCAATTCCGCTGCCATTGATCCACTTTTTACCTGTTCCGTTATCACCGATGAAGACGGAGAAGATAATTATCCATTTTACTGGACAGGCACTACCCATGCCAATATGCAGGTTAACGGGAAATATGCAGTTTATGTCTCTTTTGGTGAGGCACTGGGTTGGATGGAAATGCCGCCAAACTCCGGTAATTTCCAATTATTGGATGTTCATGGTGCCGGGGCACAGCGAAGCGATCCCAAATCTGGTGATCCCGGTGATTGGCCCTATGGACATGGACCACAGGGAGATGTGATTCGAATATACAATTATGTTCGTCTTGTCCGAGACATCCAATCAACCAGCACTTTAGAATTTCAGTCAGACTGGAACCTGGTTGGACTCCCCATTGAGGTTCAAGATTCATACTACTTGTCAATATTTCCTGATGCCATAGAAGGAACATTATACTCCTTTAACGGAGGCTACATATCCGAATCATATCTTACTTCTGGTGAAGGATACTGGTTACGATTTGCTAATGATGGCAGTACCACTATTGATGGAATACCAATCAATGAACTGACCGTTAATCTGAATGAAGGATGGAATCTCATCACAGGTGGAAGCACTTCTTTAAATATTTTAGATATACAGGACCCGGATGGGATTATCATTTCCGGCACGGTTTATGGATTTATTTCGGGTGGCTACGTAAACGCAGAAATTATAGAACCAGGGAAAGGATATTGGGTTAGGGCAAACAGTTCAGGTTCTATTACCTTAATAGAAAATTAAACTACCCCACCTCTTTGTAAAAAAGTGGAGATGGGGTAAATTGAAGGGATGAACAGACCTTTTTTTTCGATGTTAGATTGGTCACGATATGGTCACACTATCCCGTAAATGCAGTTATTGTTATAGGATTCCCGGGTTCGATTCCCAGGCGTTCCCGCCATTTAAAATCGTCTGAAAAAGTGAAAATTCACTTATGAAGTATTCTATCAAACGATACAGACCAAATAAATTCATCTTTCTTATCCTTTCTGGTTTTATTTATTCTCAGGGTTATTCTGGAATCCATCAGATGCAATCAGAATATTATAAAAAGCATTATGATGAATCTTCAAGACAACAGGAGTCCGGCTCTATCCAACCTAACCAACCAAGGGAAAGAACACCATCTCATGAAGTATTTGGTTATCACCCTTATTGGATGGGAACTGCGTGGCAGAATTACAATTTTGATCTCATTACAACATTAGCTTATTTTTCTGCTGAGGTGAATGGAACAGGCGGTTTGGACGATCTCCATGGATGGCCCATCACAGGACTCATCAATGAAGCACACGCCCATGGGACGGATGTGGTTTTATGTGCGACCCTTTTTAACAGTACCGACATAACAACTTTATTAAGCAGCAGCACAAATCGAACCAATTGTATCAACAATCTATTGGCACAAGTTCAAGCTGGGAATGCGGACGGCATAAATATCGATTTTGAATCTTTTCCATCTTCACAAAAAGATAATATGGTCACATTTATCACTGATCTGACTGCCACTTTCCACAGTGAGATTCCAGGATCTCAGGTCACCATTGCTATGCCTGCAGTGGATTGGAGTGATGGATGGGATTACAATGCCCTAGCATCCATCAGTGATGGCCTTTTTATTATGGGATACGGCTATCACTGGAGTGGTAGTTCTACTGCGGGGCCAGTATCCCCTCTTACCGGTTGGGGCACCTACAATATTACTTGGACCGTGAACGACTATCTGAACAAAACCGGCAATGATCAGGGCAAGATCATCCTAGGTCTGCCGTACTACGGCTACGAATGGCCAACAACATCCGGAAGCGCTGGGACATCCACCACAGGAAGCGGTGATGCCAAGTTCTATTCGGAAGCCATTGCCCTGGCGGAATCATGGGGTTTCCTCTGGGACAACGAATCGCAAACACCCTGGTACCGCTACCAGGATACCACTAACCACTGGCACCAAGGGTGGTATGACGATAGTTTATCTCTATCATTGAAGTATGATTTTGCCATGGATCAAAATCTGAAAGGTGTTGGAATGTGGGCCTTGGGATATGACGGATCAAACAGCGAATTGTGGAATCTTCTTTATGAAAAATTCACTCAACTCCAGAGTGGGACAGATGGTCATCCAATTGTACCGGCTTCCCTTCAAATCAACAGGATCTATCCAAATCCATTCAATGCATCCGTAACGGTTGAATTTTCCCTACCGTCAAATAGACAGGATGCTTCAATCATCCTTACAGATCTATTAGGACGAGTGATACAGAAAACTTCCATAGTACCAAACAGTCAACAAACAACATGGACTTGGACCGGCATTGACAAAAATGGCATAGTAAGCCCAACAGGACTTTATTTTGTGATAATCAATAATGGTGAACAAACTCGATCCAGGAAAATCACACTTTTAAAATGACCGTTATTTTCCGTTTTACAGCAATACTTTTTCTTTCTGTCTTATTTCCGCAGAATGAACACCCATCGATTCATGAACTGCAATCAGAACATTATAAAACAAAACCTGCTCCGCCTGTTGATAAGGTGCACGTACTGACAGGATTGGATTTGCTTCTTGACAAAAAGACGGACTTGATACAAGGTAAATCAGTTGCATTGGTCACTAACCATACCGGCATTGACAAACTGGGAACCCCAAATTATAAGCATCTCGCCTATATGAAAGATGTTGATTTAAAAGTGATTTTTTCCCCTGAACATGGACTGTTCGGGGAAGCTGGTGATGGAGAAAAAGTGTCCTATACGGGAAAAGATTCTGGGTTACCAATAGTGATCAGTCTTTATGGTGGAACACGAAAACCAACCGCTGAAATGTTATCCGGCGTTAATTTGATCATTTATGACATTCAGGATATCGGGACTCGTTTCTATACCTATATAACAACATTAGGCCTGGTCATGGAAGCAGCGGGAGAATTGGGTATTCCCATTCTTGTTTTGGACAGGCCAAATCCGATCCGGGGTGACATTATTGAAGGACCGGTCTTGAATTTAGAATACCAATCCTTTATTGGATACTATCCGATTTCAATAAGGTATGGCGGCACGGTAGGAGATCTGGCAAAAAAGATCATCAAACAGAATTGGATCCCTAAAGCTCCAGATTTGACTGTGATTCCATCGGAAGGCTGGGATCATCACTTGTGGTTTGATGAAACTGACCTACCCTGGGTAAGTCCATCACCGAATATCCCAGACCTTGAAACGGCAATCATTTATCCCGGGATGTGTTTGATAGAGGGTACAAATATTAGTGAAGGCCGGGGCACTCCCAATCCATTTAAATGGATTGGAGCGCCCTGGATTGATGGTCGGAAGCTATCTCAAAAACTGAACAAATTCAATTTGCCTGGAGTTGTTTTTGTTCCAATTTCCTTTACTCCTGTCTCGATTCTTGGAAAAGCGGTCAATCCAAAATTTGAAAACCAAAAATGCAATGGTGTTGAAGTCAGGATCATAGATCGTAATGGGTACAGAAGTGTGGATACTGGCGTTATGACTTTGTTTGCTTTGTTCAACATGGCTCCGGAAAAATTTGAATTTCGGGAAAAACACCTAAATCATTTATGGGGAAGTAATGAACTTTATATAGCAATAAAAAATGAAACTCTTCCACAATCGAAGAACTATTGGAAGACTATTGGGCAATAATCAAACAATATATGATTTACTAAAGAAGGTTTAACTCTACACTATGTCAATGGCGATTATTATATTACTGTTCTTGAGTACTCTATCTGCTGACACCATGAATTTCGTAGGGGACATGATGTTTGGAAGACGGTATTACTGTACCGGCGCAAACAGTTATCATAGCAATAACCAGACATTAGAAGACAGCCTATGTTATATGCCCGAAGATATGTGTGATGGATTTGGTGAATTAGGAATAATTCCCAACTGTGGAAACGAGATTTTATTAAATGGTGTAGTAGGATATCTTACTCAGGATCCGGATGCATTGAACATAGGTAATCTTGAAGCGGTGATTACTGAAGACACATCAACACCGCATCCCGGGTATGATGATTGTAAAATCGTCTTTCATTCATGCCCGTCCATTATTGAACCTGCTTTAGCTCCAATGTTTGATTTTCTTGGTCTTGCGAATAATCATGTATTGGATTATATGGAAACCGGATTAACAAGTACGCAGGAACTATTAGAACAATCCGGTATTTCATTTGGAGGTGCAGGACTGAATGACACACTTGCCTGTGCACCCTCGTTTATTCATCAAAATGGAATCCAAATTGCATTTTTAGGATCCAGTGATATCAACGGTGAAGATTTAGGTGATGAGTGCGAACCGTCATTGACTGCAGGGCCGGAATCACCTGGTCTCTGTGGATTAACTGAAGAAAATATATCCAGCCAGATTTCCAATATATTAGATACCTCAGACAGTTTATTAATAATCTATCAAATGCATACTGGGTATGAATATTCATTTGAGCCCGAAAGGGGCATTATATCTTCATCCGAAGATGAATATTACAATCCGTTTTACACGGAACCGTCTGAGAGATCTATCGCCATGGCGCACCATGCGATTGATGAGGGTGCAGGTATAGTTATTCAGCATCATCCGCATGTGCTTCAGGGTCTGGAACTCTATAATGGAAAACTCATTGCTCATTCACTTGGGAATTTTGTTTTTGACCAGAATTTCCCTGAAACTTTCCCTTCAATGATCCTGAATGCTGAATATGATGAAACTGGCTTTTTTGGATATCAGATCGTCCCTGTTTACCTGCATTACTATTTACCCCAGATAGCCACTGGAAATCTGGCGAATTATATTTTAGACTATATGGCAATGAAGTCCAGAAAACTGGATACCTACGTAAAGGTCGACAGAGAAAATCATATTGGTGAAGTTGTATATGATGCACCATATTTTTCTTATTCCACCGATGTAGAAGTCAATTTTCAACCTGATAGTGTCGTTCAATTTATTTCTGATCCCATCCAGCTTAATAAACTCCATCATGTTGTCAATCTTCAATCAAATGACGAGTTCATGTTCAGGGTGGGGCGGGAAACGATCTGGATGGGTGATTTTGATTTCAATCCTGAAATTGATGATTGTGTCAACAGGAATACCTACTACTGGAACCTACACAGTTCGGAAGTAACTGACACAGTCTCTTACAATGGAACTTCCTCGGTAAAACTGGTCAGGGATAGTGAAAACGGCGATAATGCATTGGTGGATAATTATTATTGTTTTCCTCTATCAGGTGGAGCAGGGAAAATAACTGTGAGGGGATTTATAAAAACAGAGAATGCAGAGGATGCAATGATCGGTGTTCGTTTTTATTCATCCCGGTGCAGCGGAACAATTGAGACTAAATATACTGAACCAGTGAATGGAACAAACCCATGGACAGAATATCACAGGAATCTGACTGTTCCTGAAAATACAAAATATATTGATGTGAGAATGGTATCCTTCCCGCCTGACAGTGGGCAATCTATTGTATATTTTGATAATGTAGGGGTTATTCAGTGGGAGGAATGGCACGAAGGGAACACAGAAATTTTATATCCCAATGACTACTATTATTATCAAGTGCGATCATCATTAGACTCAGTGAATATTACGTTGGATGAATTATCCTATTTTGCTTCTGATATTGATTTATCCCATGATTATTTATTATTTGATACAACGACCGTGGGTGATTATTCATCACAATTTTTGACCATTACAAACAGTGGTAATACAGAATTGATCGTACACTCAGTTTATACTGACAGCAGTGTTTTTCAGCCTGCGGATACAAATTTCACTATTGGAATAAATAATTCTTTCACTCTTGAGATTTTCTTTAATCCCACTGCAGGTGGTTTTGTTTCAGACACGCTTTATATTTCTTCCAATGATAATGATGAAAGTTTTATTACGGTACCACTATCTGGATTTGGTTATCAGCCGCCTGCAGTAGATATTTCAGTTGATTATTCTATTGATTGGAATCTGGTTGGTCTTCCTCTTGATGTGGAAGATGCGACATACAATATTCTCTTTCCTGAAGCGATAGAAGGTACATTGTACAGATTTGATAATGAGTATATATCCGTATTATATCTAACTCCTGGGGAAGGATATTGGCTGCGGTTCACAGCGGAAGGAAGCACGGTCATTAGCGGATTTTCAATCAATGAACTCATCATGAATTTAACCGAGGGCTGGAACCTTGTTTCTGGATTGTCGGAGGATGTATCCATCTATTCAGTTTTTGATCCAGACAGTATTATAGTCCCAGGAACTCTATATGGATTTGATGTTAGTTATGTACTTGCTCAGGAGCTTGTACCTGGTAAAGGCTACTGGCTGAAAACTTTTGAAGCAGGTGAGATTACTCTGACAAGCGGAGCATTAGCGAAAACTTCACAAAGAGACTTTAGTCTTATAGGTAAAGCCAACAGCTTAATTGTAAATGGTATGGACTTGTACTTTGGTGTTGAGATGTCAGCAAGTGATAAACTCAGTTACAGTTTACCACCCAAACCGCCTGCCGGAGCATTTGATGTGCGTTTTTCCGGTAACTGGAAATACTGCGAAAATGATGGTGTGATTGAAATAATGAATCCGCACGAAACACTTGAAATTCAGTACGATATCCAAAATAATGAAAAATGGGAAATCATTCCTGTCATTGCGAACGGAACGGAGTGGAGTGCGGCAATCCCATTATCTGATCAAGGGCAGTTAACTTTGGATTCAGGTGTTGAACAGTGGATATTGAGAAAATCCGCATCAACCGTTCCAAATATCTTTGCCTTACATCCTGCTTATCCCAATCCCTTCAACCCAATCACAAGCTTCAGGTACGACCTACCGGAGCAGGCACAGGTTACACTCACGATTTATGATCTGATGGGAAGAAAAGTAACCCATCTGGTAAACACTGAACAGGAAGCAGGCTACAGGTCAGTACAATGGAATGCTACAGACAGCTTTGGCAAGCCCGTAAGTGCAGGAGTTTACCTCTACCAGATTCGTGCTGGTGAGTTTGTACAGACCAGGAAGATGGTGCTGTTGAAGTAAGAAATTGATTCCATTCTGGGGGTCAATTTAGAATATTATATCTTGTTTCAAAGCACAGATGAGTCTTATGATATTGTGCTCTGTGCGATGGTTTTTCAAATCAAAAGAGGTTAAAAATTTATGAATGGTTTAGATTCATCGATCGTGAAAAACAAATGTCAGTTGTATGGCCTGGTTACCTTACGTGTGCTCATCGGCTGGCATTTTCTCTATGAAGGAGTATCCAAGCTTACCAATCCTTATTGGTCTTCAGCTGCTTATCTTCTGGATTCAAAGTGGTTGTTTTCAGGACTGGCGGAAACCATTGTTTCGGACCCTGTTTTATTAAGTATTTCAGATTATGTGAATATGTGGGGACTGACACTGGTGGGTGCTTCATTATTGTTAGGGTTATTTAGTCGATATACAGCATTGATCGGGATGGGATTTGTTATTTTATATTATTTATTTGCACCTCCTTTATTGGGTTTGGAATATTCCAAGCCGGGAGAGGGGAGTTATTTAATTGTAAATAAAAATCTGATTGAAGCGTGTGCGCTGTGGGTAATTTATTTATTCCCCACAAGTCATGTTATCGGTTTAGATCGATTTTTATCCAATCCAGATTCAAATTAACGGAGAGTGTTCATGAGTGATAATACAAATAAAGAAAACGGAACAAATATGGATCGTCGGGAGATACTAAAAGGCCTGGCAACAGTACCTGTCCTTGGTTTATTCCTGGCAAATCTCTGGAGAAAAATGCGTAGGGACACGCTAAAAAAATCAAATCTTTTGGCCGATCTTATTCAAGAAAAATCAGCTCCAGCTGTAATCAGTGGTCTCTCTGATAGCCGCCATCTAAATCTGGGGATAATCGGATATGGCGGTCGAGGGTCTCATTTGATTCGCGGTGCCGGTTTTGCCACCAAAGGCTGGACTGACACTGTATCAGAAAATGCCCGTAAGAACAAGCTTGATAAACAGTTTAAAACATTTATGACTCAAGAAGATTTGAATTGTTCCCTAGTTGGTGTCTGCGATCTATTTGATGTCCGGGCCGGGCAGGCCATTGATGCATCAAAAAATGAAGTTCGATCGGGCGGAAAACCAAAGGCAACAGCAAAACGGTACCGCCATTATACAGAACTGCTGGCGAATGATGATATTGATGCGGTGGTTGTCGCCACACCGGATCACTGGCATTCCCGGATCACCATGGCCGCCGCCAAAGCCGGAAAACACGTTTACTGTGAAAAAGGTCTCACCCGAACATTTGATGAAGCAATCAAGGTTTACGATACCGTTAAGAAAACAGGTATCACCTTCCAGCTCGGGCACCAGAACCGACAGGTTGAAGCCAATGAAAAGGCAAAACAAATCATTGCGCAGGGCTTATTAGGCAAAATAAATCTGGTTGAGTTGGCTACAAACCGTAATTCTCCATGGGGGGCCTGGGTTTGGGGTATTCATCCGGAAGGAAATGAAAAAACCATCGACTGGAAGACCTTTCAGGAGCCAGTAGAGCCTAAAAAGAGAATCGACTTTGGAGAAGAAGCGCTTAAACGATTCTTCCGTTGGCGTTGCTGGTTCGATTATGGCACTGGTCTTTCAGGTGATTTGTTATCTCATGATTTTGATGCTTTAAATCAAATTATGGACTTGGGTATTCCAAAATATGCATCCTCATCAGGAGGAATTTATTATTACAAAGATGGAAGAGACGTTCCGGATGTCTGGAATGCAACTTTTGAATATCCAGATAAAGATCTGACCGTTCTTTATAGTGCAACACTTTCGAGTAATGACCCTCGTGGAAATCGGATCATGGGCCACGATGCTACCATGCAGATGGGCGGTCAGAGTGGTGGCGGATCAGTTCATGGTTTTATTGTCACGGCAGATGCTGAGTCTACTCAATACAAGGACCGTATTCAAGATGGGATTATTAATACAAAATATCCTATATATACCTATTCACCTGGCTCAAAGCAAATTGATGGTGTAACGTCTGCTACTTCTAAATACTTTGCGAACAAAGGTCTTCTTTATACGTACCGCGAAGGCAAGCGGGTTGACCCAACTCATCTTCATGTCAAAGACTGGCTTGATTCAATCAGAAGCGGTGGACAGCCGAAATGCAATATAGAAGTGGCACTTCACGAAGCAGTTGCCTGTCATATGGCGACAGAGTCTTATCTTAAAGGTCGTCGGATGGAATGGGACCCGGTAAAACGACGGATCGTTTGATCGAATATTTTCATTCTAAGGCCGAAAAGAGAAGAGAGTTATGAATAAAAACCAACGCCTGGGAGCGATGATGTTTCTCCAGTATGCGCTCTGGGGTGCATGGTTGCCTGTAACGGCCCGTTACCTCTCTGCATCCGTGGCAGAAGGAGGCCTGGGCTTTACTGGTTCGCAAATTGGCATGACCCTTGGGCTGGCCGGATCTATCGGAGCTGTTATGGCGCCTTTTATTGCCGGACAGATCGCTGACAGATATTTCAGTACAGAACGGATTTTGGCATTCCTGGTTACCGCTGGCGGTGTGGTAAAATGGATCACTTCCTATCAGACCGAATACAGCGCATGGCTGGTCCTTTCCATCATTTACAGTGTTCTGTATATGCCCACCCTGGCCCTTTCAAATTCCATTACCTTTGCCCATATTGATAACCAGGAAAATGATTTTCCAAAGATTCGCATATGGGGCACCATCGGCTGGATTGTCGCCAGTTGGGTTTTCCCCATGATCTGGCTACAAACGAATCTTAATTTTCAGTGGATGCCTCCGTTCATCGTAGGAGCGGAGGTACCCAATGTAACCAGCCGTCTGGCTGATGCATTAAAATTCTCTGGGCTGATCTCCATCACTTATGGGGCATTTTGTTTTCTGTTGCCTCACACACCGCCAAAGAAAGATGCAACAGAAAAACTGGCCTTCAAGAAAGCGTTTGAACTTTTTCGTTTTTCCTCTTTTACTACGCTGGTGATCGCCAGCCTGGCGGTCAGTGTGATCCACCAGATCTATTTTCTCCAGACCGGACCTTTCCTTTCCCATATCGGGATTCTGGACAGCCAGATCGGTCCTGCCATGACCATTGGTCAATTCGCTGAAATTCTGACCATGGCTTATTTAGGATTTTTTCTCAAAAGGCTGGGATTTAAGAAGGTGATCACCATCGGTGTAGCTGCCTATTTCATGCGTTATGCGGTTTTTGGTACGGAATCATTCCCGGTTTGGGTTATGGTAATCAGCCAGGCGTTTCACGGGTTCTGTTATGCTTTCTTTTTTGCCGCTGCCTACATTTATGTGGACAAGCTGGCGGATGAAGATGTTCGTCATTCTGCCCAAACCGTTTTCGGTATTATTATACTGGGTGGAGGGCCTGTGATTGGAGGTTGGCTCTCCGGATATCTGCAGGATATGTACACAGTCGAAAATATATTTAATTATTCAAATTTTTGGTATACCGTTTCAGCCATAGGGCTGG
>Ga0208640_1000906_pt1 | contig 12452 bp, 7 predicted proteins | sample ETNtaG_23_FD_185774 | JGI IMG/M metagenome (GOLD analysis project Ga0208640, IMG submission 185774) | Marine microbial and viral communities from oxygen minimum zone, Eastern Pacific Ocean - ETNP201310SV72 (SPAdes) (version 2) | ecosystem: Environmental > Aquatic > Marine > Oceanic ... | reverse complement strand
ATTTGTTCTATGAAAGTGAAAAATTTGAATACAATTCTAAATTAAATAAATGGAAAACAATATTTAATCCAGAAAACTATAAATTTAAAAAAATTTCAGAAGAAATAATTGATGCAAAGACCAATAAGGTGGTTGTTAAATTAGGATCTAGAACTAATTTATTACAAGCCCAAAAACTTTATGACAATGGATTAAAAGATATTCATGTTTCAAATGACGCAATTTATGGAAGATTTTTGCATAACAATATAAGATTGAACTCTGAGGATAATATTTCCGTAGGAACGGAAATTACTGAAGAAATTTTAGCTAAAATTATAGAAAGTAATATAAAAATTATCCAAATTTCCAATACTAACAGCATTAACAAAGGACCTTATTTGCTTAAAACTATGTTGGCAGATAAAAATAATACTAAAGAAGAAGCAATTACCGACATTTATAAAATTTTAAGACCAGGAGAACCCCCTACTTTTGAAATTGCAAATCAAATCTTTCAAAATTTATTTTTTAGTTCAGAACGCTATGATTTGTCAGATGTAGGAAGGGTAAAGATTAATTCAAGATTAAATTTAAATTGTTCAGACAAAACAATTATACTTAGGAGCGAAGATATTATTGAAATTGTTAGATTTATGTTAGATCTTCGTGATGGCAAAAATGAAGTTGACGATATTGATCATCTAGGTAACAGGCGAGTCAGATCTGTTGGGGAATTAGTTGAAAATCAATCACGCATTGGCATATATAGGATGGAAAGAGCAATCAAAGAAAAAATGTCTATTTTAGAGATTGAGTCAGCGATGCCACAAGATCTCATTAACGCAAAACCATTAACGTTAGCTTTAAAAGATTTTTTTGGAACTTCTCAACTTTCGCAATTTATGGATCAAACTAATCCATTGTCTGAAATAACTCATAAGAGACGAGTTTCAGCTCTTGGCCCAGGAGGGTTGACAAGAGAGAGAGCGGGATTTGAAGTAAGAGATGTCCATCCAACACACTACGGAAGAATTTGTCCTATCGAAACACCTGAGGGACCAAATATTGGATTGATTAGTAGTTTATCAACATATTCAAGAATCAACAAATATGGCTTTATTGAAAGCCCATACAAAAAGGTTGTTGATTCTAAAGTTCTTGAGAAAATAGATTATTTATCAGCTATGGATGAATCAAAATATACCATAGCGCAAGCAAACTCTCCGATTGATAATCATGGAAATTTTTTGGAAGATTTAGTGTCTTGCAGAAAATCTCTAAATTTTATTTTGTCTAAGCCAGAAAATATTGACTATATAGATGTATCGCCAAAACAACTTGTATCTGTTGCTGCATCTCTAATTCCTTTCTTAGAAAATGATGATGCAAATAGAGCTTTAATGGGTTCAAATATGATGAGACAAGCGGTACCCTTAATCAAACCGGAGGCTCCCTTAGTGGGCACAGGTATTGAAAAAGATGTCGCGCTTGATTCAGGTGTAACAATTGTTGCAAAAAGAAGTGGTGTGGTTGATAAAATCGATGGAAAAAGAATAGTTGTAAAAGTTACCTCCGAGAAGGATCTAAGTAAGTCAGGAGTTGATATCTACAATTTATTAAAATTTCAAAGATCAAACCAAAATACTTGCATTAATCAAAAGCCATTAGTCAGAGTTGGCGATTTAGTTTCCAAAGGAGATATAATTGCAGACGGTCCATCTACAAAATTGGGAGAACTTGCATTAGGAAGAAATGTTGCTGTAGCATTTATGCCTTGGCTTGGGTATAATTTTGAAGATTCAATTCTAATTTCCGAAAGATGTGTGACTGACGATGTGTTTACATCGATTCATATTGAAGAATATGAGCTGATGTCAAGAGACACAAAATTAGGAACGGAAGAAATAACAAGAGATATTCCAAATGTAAATGAGGAAGCATTAAGAAATTTAGATGAGTCCGGGATTGTTTATATTGGAGCTGAAGTTAAACCTGGTGATATTTTAGCAGGAAAGGTTACACCAAAAGGTGACACTCCAACCGGACCAGAAGAAAAACTATTAAGATCTATCTTTGGTGAAAAAGCAATTGATGTTATCGATACATCTTTACGTCTACCACTGGGGAGTGGAGGGGTTGTAGTAGATGTCAAACTGTTTAATAGGCACGGCGTAGAAAAAGATGAAAGATCCATAGCAATAGAAAGAAATGAAATAGAAATGGTCCAAGAAGATAAGGTTGTTGAAGAAGAGATATTAGAAAGAAATACAATACAAAGAGCTACTCAAATAATTAAAAATTCAGCGCTAAAAGAACGATTTGAAAACCTTAAACCAGACGAAAAAATTGAAGAAAAAAAAATAGAGCAAATGAATTTAAACGATTTATTTAAGTTATCACTAAAGGATAATTCTAAAAACGAGAGTCTTTTAACGTTAATAGAGCAATATAAAAAAGTTAAAATGGATATTAAAGAAAGATTTGAAGATAAAGTTGAAAAAATTAGACAAGGAGATGAATTATTGCCAAGCGTTATGAAAATGGTAAAAGTTTTTGTTGCAGTAAAGAGACGCCTGAGACCTGGTGACAAAATGTCAGGAAGACACGGAAACAAAGGAGTTATTAGCAAGATAGTTCCAGTTGAAGATATGCCTTATATGGAAAATGGCAAACCTGTAGATATTGTTTTAAATCCGCTAGGAGTTCCAAGTAGAATGAATGTTGGGCAAATTTTAGAAACCCACATTGGTTGGAGCTGTTCTGAATTAGGGGAAAATCTAAAAAAATTAATTAACAAAAATAAAAGTAAAACAAAAGTCAGTGAGGACGTTATTTCCTTGCTGAAATTAATTTATGGAAAGGATTTTTACGATACAGCTATTAAAAATTTATCATCAATTGAGTTTAATGATCTTTGTGAAAATTTAATTAAAGGAGTTCCAATATCTACTCCGGTATTTGATGGAGCTAAGGAAATAAATGTATCTAATATGCTTAAGCTAGCTAATTTACCTACATCTGGACAAACAATATTATGGGATGGAAGAACAGGGAAAAAATTCGAAAGAACTGTAACGGTAGGTACTATTTATATGTTGAAATTGCATCATCTTGTGGAAGACAAAATACACGCTCGATCAACAGGACCATATAGTTTGGTAACCCAACAACCTTTAGGAGGCAAGGCTCAACTTGGAGGCCAAAGATTTGGTGAAATGGAAGTTTGGGCTTTAGAAGCATACGGAGCTGCTTATACCTTACAAGAAATACTAACAGTTAAATCCGATGATGTAGCTGGAAGAGTTAAGATATATGAAACGATAGTTAAAGGGGAGGAGAATTTTCAATCAGGTGTGCCCGAGTCTTTCAACGTACTAGCTAATGAAATTAAGTCATTAGGATTAAATATTGAATTAAAATAAATTATGAAAAAAGATTTGACAGATTTATTTAAGAACAAACCTCCTATAGAAGAAAGTTTTAGTAGCATTAAAATTAGTTTGGCTAGTCCTGAAAAAATTAAATCCTGGTCTTTTGGAGAAATTAAAAAACCCGAAACAATTAATTACAGAACTTTTAAACCCGAAAAAGATGGATTATTTTGTTGTAGAATATTTGGACCAATTAAAGACTATGAATGTTTGTGTGGCAAATATAAAAGAATGAAATTTAGAGGAATCATTTGTGAAAAATGCGGAGTGGAAGTCACAAAGTCTAACGTAAGACGTGAAAGAATGGGTCACATTAATTTAGCTACACCAGTTGCTCACATTTGGTTTTTAAAATCATTACCAAGCAGAATTTCTCTAGCAATCGACATGAAATTAAAAGAAGTAGAAAAAGTATTATATTTTGAGAGTTTTATTGTTACTGAACCGGGTTTAACAACACTTAAAAAAAATCAGTTATTGACCGAGGATGAACTGACCGATAATCAAAACAAATTTGGTGAAGATGCTTTTACAGCTGGTATTGGAGCTGAAGCAATACTAGAAATACTCAGGTCTCTAAATTTAAAAGATGAAAGAGAAAAACTTTCTGAACAAGTAAAACAATTAAAATCAAAAGTTGCTGAGGAACGGGCAATTAAAAGATTAAAGTTAATAGACAATTTTATAGATTCAAACGGTAAGCCAGAATGGATGATATTAACAACCATATCTGTAATCCCTCCAGAATTAAGACCTTTGGTTCCATTAGACGGGGGTAGATTTGCCACATCTGATTTAAATGATTTATACAGAAGGGTTATAAATAGAAATAACAGATTAAAAAGGCTTATTGATTTAAAATCTCCAGATATAATAATAAGAAACGAAAAAAGAATGTTGCAAGAATCGGTTGATGCATTATTTGACAACGGCCGAAGAGGCAGAGTTATAACTGGGACAGGAAAAAGACCATTAAAATCTTTATCAGAAATGTTAAAGGGCAAATATGGTAGATTTAGACAAAATTTGTTAGGAAAAAGAGTAGATTATTCTGGAAGGTCAGTAATTGTAGTTGGTCCTGAATTAAAACTTCACCAATGTGGCTTACCAAAAAAAATGGCACTAGAATTATTCAAACCATTTTTATACGCGAGGTTGGATAAAATGGGTTTGTCTACAACAATAAAACAAGCTAAAAAAATTGTTGAAAAAGAAAAAGATGAAGTGTGGGATGCCTTGGAACACATTATTAGAGAACATCCAATATTATTAAATAGAGCTCCAACGTTACATAGACTGGGAATTCAGGCTTTTGAGGCTAAATTGATTGAAGGAAATGCAATTGAATTGCACCCACTTGTATGTTCTGCATTTAACGCAGATTTCGATGGCGATCAAATGGCTGTTCATATTCCATTAAGCCTAGAGGCTCAACTTGAAGCAAGAATTTTAATGATGTCCACTAATAATATTCTAAGCCCATCTAATGGAAAACCAATTATTGTGCCGAGCCAAGATATGATATTAGGGATATATTATTTATCTCAAGCACCAATTAATACTGATAAAATAGAGGGTTATTTTGTAGATAGTTCTGAAATTGAACAATCTTTAGAATGTAATGCAATAAATGTTCATTCTAGAATAATTTCGAGATTTGAAACGATTAACGAAAAAGGAAAAATTGTAAACGAAAAATATACGAGTACAGCTGGAAGATTTTTATTAGCTAACATCTTACCAAATAATCTAAACATTAAATTTTCTCTAGTTGATAGAATATTAGCAAAAAAACAAGTCTCGGAAATTATTGATTTAGTTTTCAGATTCTGTGGGCAAAAAAGTACGGTAATTTTTTGCGATAAAATAAAGGATCTTGGTTTCAAATATGCATTTATGTCCGGTATATCATTTGGAAAAGATGATTTAATTATTCCTGAAAAAAAACAAACTTTAGTAAATGATACCAAAAAAATGATTGAAGAATATGAAAACCAATATGCTGAAGGATTAATTACCAGAGGAGAAAAATACAATAAGGTAGTTGATGCTTGGTCAAAATGTACCGATCTAGTGGCAACAGAGATGATGAAAAAAATTTCTTCCACTACTAAAAATGACACAAGTAACAAAACTAGCAATTTAAATTCGGTGTTTATGATGGCAGACTCTGGAGCAAGAGGTTCGGCTGCTCAAATGAAACAATTAGCTGGTATGCGTGGACTAATTGCAAAACCTTCTGGAGAAATTATTGAGACACCAATTGTTTCGAATTTTAAAGAAGGATTAACCGCCCTTGAGTATTTTAATTCTACCCATGGTGCTAGAAAAGGTTTGGCTGATACTGCTCTTAAAACAGCAAATTCAGGTTATTTAACAAGAAGACTTTGTGATGTAGCTCAAGATATGTCAGTAAGGATACATTATTGTGGAACCAATAAAAATATTGTTCTTTCCGAAATTATTGAAGGAGGCAATATTTTAGTTAGTTTATCTGATCGAGCATTAGGTAGAATATCCGCAGAAGATATCAAAAATCCACTTAATGGTGAAATTTTGATTAAGAAAAAAGAAATGATAAACGAGGAGGCTTGTGAAAAAATTGATTCAGCTGGAGTAAAATCAATTAAAGTTTTTTCAGTGGTCACATGTGAATCTAAAGATGGAGTATGTGCCACTTGCTATGGGAGAGATCTTTCAAGAGGTAAATTGGTAACTTTGGGAGAGGCAGTTGGAATGATAGCCGCTCAATCAATCGGTGAACCCGGAACACAGCTAACTATGAGAACATTTCACGTAGGAGGAACAGCTCAAATTAAACAAGATTTTCAAGTTGTTGTCAAAACAGGTGGCATTTTAAAAATAATTAATAAAAATTTATTAGAAGATTCCAAGAAAAACCAGGTTGTTATGGGAAGAAATACCCAGTTAGCAATAGAAGATGATAATGGACAACAAATAGCACTTTACAAAATACCTTACGGAGCGAAACTTTTCTATCAAAATGATGAAATAATCAAAAAAGGAACTAAAATTTGCGAATGGGACCCTTACACAATGCCGGTGATAGCCGAAAAAAGTGGCATAGCAAACTATGTTGACTTAATAGATGGAGTATCATTAGCTGAAACGGTTGATGATGCAACCGGAATTTCATCAAAATCAGTTGTTGATTGGAGATCACAATCTAAGAATACAGATTTGAAACCTAGGATTACTTTAAGGGATGAAAAAGGTAACATAATTAAAAAAGCGGATGATAATGAAGCTAGATATTATTTAGTTCCGGATTCAATTTTATCAGTCAAAGATGGTCAGCATATTTTGGCTGGTGACGTAATCGCAAGGTTGCCAAAAGAAACTTCTAAAACAAGAGATATAACCGGAGGGCTACCTAGAGTAGCTGAATTATTTGAGGCAAGGAAGCCAAAAGAAAGTGCAATTATTGCCGAAAATGATGGTAGCGTAAATTTTGGCAAAGAAGTAAGAGGTAAATTAAAAGTATCAATTCAATCAAGAGATGGAGAAATCTCAAATTATTTAATTCCAAAAGGAAAACACATTAATTTTAACGAAGGAGAAAACATTAAAAAGGGTGAATATTTACTAGACGGTAGTCCAGCTCCACACGATATTTTAAAAATTTTAGGTGTAGAGCAATTGACAGAGTACTTTGTAAGCGAGGTTCAAGAAGTTTATCGATTACAGGGTGTAGTAATTAATGATAAACACATCGAAGTAATTGTAAGACAAATGTTGAAAAAAATGGAAATTAAAACCTCTGGAGATTCAAAATATTTGACTGGAGAAATAATTGATAAAATTGAATTAGAAGAAGAGAACGAAAATTTAATAAAAAATAGGAAAAAACCAGCTGTTGGAGAAAGAGTTCTCTTAGGTATAACCAAAGCTTCTTTGCAGACAAATTCATTTATTTCTGCAGCATCGTTCCAAGAAACCACTAGAGTTTTAACTGATGCGGCAATAAAAGGTAAAATAGATAAATTAAAAGGTTTAAAGGAAAATGTAATAGTAGGCCGATTGGTACCAGCCGGCACAGGTACGGTTAAGAATAAGTGGAGTTATTTAGCAAAAGAAAGAGACAAAAAATATCTTTCTGAAAAAGCAGTAGAAAAAGTTGCTGAACAATCAGTAATAGCTGAATAATAGTTTACTTTTGTCTTATTAATTATTGACAATTTACCATTCAATTAGTAATTTACCCAGAATTTTATGGTTGGAAGTAAGGTTGATTGGCCTTAAACGCTGCCACAAGGTGTTGATCTGTTCATACTTTTTTCATCCAAAAATTATATTAAAATTATGCCGACAATTAACCAATTGATAAAAAAACCAAGGGTTAAACCAAAATACAGGAACAAAGTTCCTGCATTAGAACGTTCACCACAAAAAAAAGGTGTATGTATTAAAGTATATACAACCACACCCAAAAAACCCAATTCAGCATTAAGAAAAGTTGCGAGAGTAAGACTGTCAAATGGACATGAGGTAACTTGTTATATTCCAGGAGAAGGTCATAATTTACAAGAACACTCTGTTGTATTAATTAGAGGAGGTCGGGTTAAGGATTTGCCTGGAGTTAGATATCATATATTAAGAGGAAATCTAGACACACAGGGAGTTACGAATCGTAAACAACAAAGATCAAAGTATGGAGCAAAGAGACCAAAATAATAGAATTTATGTCTAGAAAAAGAAAAACACCAAAGAAAGTTTTTTTAGAAGATGCAAAATATAAATCTGAATTAATATTAAAATTAATGAATTCAATAATGTACGATGGAAAAAAAACAATTGCTGAAAAAATTGTTTATGATGCCTTAAATAAATTGCAATCAAAAGCAAAAGAAGAGCCAATTAAAATTTTTGATGCAGCAATAAATAATATTAAACCCACTATTGAAGTGAGATCAAGAAGAGTTGGTGGGGCAACCTATCAAGTCCCTGTTGAAGTCAAACAGAAAAGATCGAAGGCTTTGGCAATTCGATGGTTGGTTAATGCTTCCAAAAAAAGGAAAGATAAAAATATGTCCGATAAAATTTGTTTTGAACTCTATGACGCATATCAAGGAAGAGGTTCAGCAATAAAAAAAAAAGAAGATATGCATAAAATGGCCGAGTCAAATAAAGCCTTTGCACATTTTAGATGGTAATTAATCATGGCTAGAACGCACACTTTGGATAAATATAGAAATATTGGGATCATGGCTCATATTGATGCCGGAAAGACAACCACAACGGAAAGAATCTTATATTATACGGGTAAGAGTCATAAAATTGGAGAAGTTCATGATGGTGCAGCAACAATGGATTGGATGGAACAGGAACAAGAAAGGGGTATTACAATTACTTCAGCGGCGACAACTTGTTATTGGAGGGATCACAGAATTAATATCATTGATACTCCTGGGCATATTGATTTCACCATTGAAGTAGAAAGATCTTTAAAGGTATTAGATGGTGCTGTTGCTGTATTCGATGGTGTTGCTGGGGTAGAACCTCAATCAGAACAAGTTTGGAGGCAAGCAGATAAATATAAGGTTCCACGGATTTGTTTTGTAAATAAGCTTGATAGAACTGGGGCAGATTTTTTTAGATGCGTTGAAATGATAAAAGATCGCCTTGGATCAAAACCTTTAGTTATGCAATTACCTGTGGGAATAGAGTCCTCTTTCAAAGGTGTAGTTGATTTAGTTAAAATGAAAGCAGTTTTATGGAAAGAAGAAAAGTTAGGAGCAGAATTTGAATATGTAGAAATACCAAATGAGTTACAGGAACGGGCTAAAAAATATAGGAAAGAATTAATGGAAACAGCTGTGGAGCAAGATGAAAAATTGATGGACGATTATCTAAATGGAAAGGAAATATCAGAGCTTGATTTAATATCCTGTATTAGAAAAGGTGGTTTAAAATTTGATTTTGTACCAGTATTAACTGGTTCAGCATTTAAAAATAAGGGTGTGCAACCTTTATTGGATGCTGTGATAGATTTCTTACCAAGTCCCAAAGATATAGGGTCAATTAATGGCACAAAACCTAATTCAAAAGATGAAATTGAAAGAAAATTTGATGACAAAGAACCGTTATCAGCTCTAGCATTCAAGGTTGCAACTGATCCTTTTGTTGGAACTTTAACTTTTATAAGAATATATTCAGGCACACTAAAATCAGGCACTGGAATTTATAACACTACCAAAGATAAAGTGGAGAGAGTTGGCAGGATGTTGCTTATGCACGCTAATAATAGAGAAGATGTAAAAGAAGTTAATACAGGTGATATTGTGGCATTAGCGGGATTAAAATATACAATGACGGGACACACTTTATCTGATGAAGATAATCCAATTGTACTAGAACCTATGGAATTTCCAGATCCAGTTCTTGAGATTGCAGTTGAACCAAAAACTAATGCAGACCAAGAAAAGATGGGGGAAGCTTTAGGAAGATTGGCAAGGGAGGATCCGTCTTTCAGAGTGTCATCCGATGAAGAATCTGGACAAACAATCATAAAAGGTATGGGCGAATTGCATTTAGATATTATAGTTGATCGAATGAAAAGAGAATTTAAAGTAGAGGCAAATATTGGCGCACCACAAGTAGCCTATAGAGAAACAATTTTAAGAAATGCAGAATTTGATTATATTCACAAAAAACAAAGCGGTGGCGCCGGACAATTTGCAAGAGTTAAACTTGCAATAGAACCTTTGGAGCCAGGAAAAGGTAGAGAAGTTGAAAACAAGATTAAGGGTGGGTCTATTCCAAAAGAATTTATACCAGGAGTGGAAAAAGGAATAGAGAGCGTTTCAGATTCTGGAATTTTAGCTGGATTTCCAATTATTGATTATAAAGTAACTATAGTTGATGGTTTGCATCACGATGTAGATTCAAGTGTTTTAGCTTTTGAAATAGCATCAAGACATTGCTTTAAAGAGGTATGCACAAGGGCTTCTCTAAAACTTCTTGAACCGATTATGAGAGTAGAGATCGTTACTCCAGAAGATTATATGGGAGATGTAATTGGTGATTTAAATAGTCGAAGAGGACATGTTGAAGGAACTGAATCTCGAGGCAATGTAACAGTGATAACAGCTATGACACCTCTTGCAAATATGTTTGGTTATGTAAATAATTTAAGATCAATGTCACAAGGAAGAGCACAATACTCAATGTTCTTTGACCATTACGAAAAAGTACCTCAAAATGTTCAGGAAGAAGTAACGAAAAAAATGGCTTAAAAGATGGAAAAACAAAATATTAGAATTAAACTTAGAGCATACGACAACAAAATTTTAGATCAGTCTACACTTGACATAGTGAATACTGTAAAAAGATCAGGTGCCAACATTAAAGGTCCTATTCCACTACCAACTAAAATAGAAAAATATACCGTACTAAGATCCCCACATATTGATAAAAAAAGTAGAGAACAATTTGAAACAAGAACACATAAAAGATTGATTGATATAGAAGAGCCGACACCTCAAACTATTGAAGCATTAATGAAACTGGATTTAGCTTCGGGAGTGGATGTTGAAATAAAGATATAAGGTAACAAATGACAAATATTGGTTTAATTGGAACAAAAATAGGAATGAGCAGGGAATTTTTTCCTATAGGAATATCTATTCCAGTAACTGTTATAAAAATAGAGAAAGGAAGAGTGATAGACATAATTACAAAAGATAAAAGGGGATACGATGCTATTAAGGTGGGCTTTGGAAAAGTTAAAACATCTAAATTGAACAAATCTATGAAGGGTTTTTACAGTAAAAAATCTACAGAACCCAAAAAATATCTAAAAGAATACAGGGTGGAAAATGTATCAAATTTTAAAGAAGGAAATGAAATTGGACTAGAAATTTTTAAAGATGTTAAATTTGTTGATGTTACATCAAAAAGCATCGGCAAAGGGTTCGCTGGAGTTATGAAAAGATATAATTTTTCAGGTTTAAGAGCATCACATGGAGTATCAATATCACATCGATCTGGTGGTTCAACTGGACAACGTCAGGATCCAGGAAAAGTATTTAAAGGAAAAAAAATGGCTGGGCACATGGGAGATAAAGTTAGAACAACCTTGAATTTAGAGATAATTAAATCAGATTTGAACAATGACCTAATATATTTAAAAGGTTCTATCCCAGGATCAAAAAACACGTTAGTCTTTTTAAAGAATTCAGTTAAGAAAATAAATAAAAAAACAATTTTAGAAAAAAATAAAATAATTGTGAAACAAGATAAAGATACAAAAGAAATCAGTATTACAAAAGATAAAATAACTACTAAAGTTGAAGAAAAAAAAGATGAAGTAATAAAGAAAGTAGAAAAAAAAGATATAAAAAAAGTAAATAAATAATGAAAATAGACAGCATTAGTATAAAAGGTAAAGTAACAGCATTTGAAATTTCAGAAAAAATATTTTATTCTGATATAAATAATAAATTAATCGGGCAAGTTCTTTATTCTCAAATTGCAAATTCAAAACCGAGACTCGCAAAAACAAAACAAAGAAATCAGATAATAGGTACTACAGCTAAAATTCATGCACAGAAAGGCACTGGAAATGCAAGACATGCAAGTAAAAAAGCACCGATATTTGTTGGCGGTGGAGTAGCTCATGGACCTAAAGGAAAAGTATATAAAGTAAGAAAGATAAATAATAAGGAAAAAAAAAGTAGTCTAATTAGTGCAATATCTCAAAAAACTAAAAATAAAAATTTGATAATATTTGAAGATATTAAAGATAAAATTAGTAAAACAAAACAATTTATCAAATTTTTAAAAACAAATATGGTTAGCAATGCTTTGGTTGTTGTAGATTTAAATACTAAAAAAAATATTGAGTTATCAGCAAGAAATATTCCCAATATAAAATTAATTGATGCATCTTATCTAACTACATACGATATCTTAAAATATAAAAAAATTATGTTTACTGAATCTTCAACCAAAGAATTAGAAAAAAGGCTTTTGGGACATGAATAAAATAAATTTATATGACAGTATTTTGAGTCCAAT
>Ga0208640_1000892_pt1 | contig 12526 bp, 9 predicted proteins | sample ETNtaG_23_FD_185774 | JGI IMG/M metagenome (GOLD analysis project Ga0208640, IMG submission 185774) | Marine microbial and viral communities from oxygen minimum zone, Eastern Pacific Ocean - ETNP201310SV72 (SPAdes) (version 2) | ecosystem: Environmental > Aquatic > Marine > Oceanic ... | reverse complement strand
TATTATTATAATCGATGACCAATGCACAATAGATGAAATAATTTTTAAGACCGAATGATATTCACTAACTTGAGTTTCAAGAAAAATACCTCTTACAAAAAACATTATGCTTAGATAAAAGTGCTTTAGAGGTTCACTTATTATTAAGGATAAAGATTTTTTAAAAATTTTACTTGAGTTATCTTTTTCCTTCCAACTTAATTGAGATAACACATAACTTTTCCCAGGTTCATCTGAATTATTATAATGTGAATTTGGATGACCCTCATCAAACATATAAGAATTTTTTTCCAATCCTTCTTTAAATTTATTTTTAATAAATTTCGAGGGTATATAATAAATTATTCCATATTTAATATCTTCATATTCCGTCTTTAAATATTCTGCTCTTTCTGCAATGACATTACCACCTTGCAATGATATTTTAAATTCTCCTTTATCAAGAAAGTTTCTAAATTGCCAAGGAGTAATTAGAATAATTATTATAGAAAAAAAAGTAACCATATAATTAATTTTAAAAAAATATAAGAAATAATTTGGGTTAATTTTATTAAAAACTAATAATTTTTTTGTTAGATTAAAAAATAAAAATAAAATTAGAATAATATAAAACCAATAGATAAAAACTGCTTTTGTAAGTATTAAAAAACCTAAAGATAATGCTGATAAAGATATTAAAAAAACCTTAAATTTTTTTGTAGAAAAAAACAAATAAAATGTAGAAGAATGGATAAGAAATATAACGGATGAAAAGCTTTCTGTCATAAAATAGTTAATGCTATTTAAATAATAAGTTGAGCTTAAAATTAAAAAACCTCCAATAAAACCTAGATAATGTTTTTTTGTTATTAAAAAAATTAATAGATAAATTAAAACTACATGAAAAAAATGTATATAATAATTAATTCTTTTACTATTTATGATAAATTCAGTACAAATTTGTTTTACATCTTTTTTATAAATACAATTTAGATTAACTTTTTCAAATTTCCCTTTTGTATCCATGAATAAAGATAAAACAAAAGAGTATAACGGAGGTTTTATAACATTTTTATGTTTATAAACTCTAAATTCTTCAATTTGATGAGATGCAACTCCATATTTATTAATATTAAAAGCAGTGTTAAAATAAGCAGCATCATCCCCATGACGTGATGGAAATGCAGGATTTATTTTGTATATTTTTTCTAAAAAAAAAAGTGACACAAATATGAAAATTAAAAATATTAATAGATTTTTTTTAAAATCATAATTGTGTAAATTAGAACTAATTTTTATTTTTTTTAAATATTTATTTTCCATAATAAAGCTATAAATTAATATAAAAATAAATTAAAATATTAAATAACATGATCATAGCTTCCACTCCATATAGAATATCTTTATTTGGTGGTGCAACCGATTATCCAAGTTGGTTTGAAAAATATCAGGGAAAAACGCTGTCATTCACTATAAATAAATATTGCCACGTATCTTTTAGGAAATTACCAAAATTTTTTTGGCATAAATATCGAATTGTTTATTCAAAAACAGAGCTTTGTAATAAGATTTCAGAAATTAAACATCCAACTGTAAGAAATGTATTAAAATATTTCAAAATAAAAGATGGAATAGAAATTCATCATTTTAGTGATTTACCAGCAAGATCTGGAATTGGTTCTTCCTCAGCATTTACTGTGTCACTTATAAATTCTATTTCTCAGTATTACAAAATGAAATTATCAAAAAAAAAAATTGTAGAAACTGCAATATTTGTTGAGCAAAGAATGAATAAAGAATTTGTTGGAAATCAAGATCAAATAATTACAGCATATGGAGGTTTCAATAAAATTATTTTTAAAAAAAATTTTTTTTCTATAACAAAAATTAATTTAAAAAATTTAGATCAAATAAAAAAAAATTCAATTTTACTTTATACTGGGAAAAGTAGAATTGCAGATAAAATTTCAGAGTCAAAAGTTAAAAATATAAGAAAAGAAAAGAGCATAAACGCTTTAAAACAAATATATAGTATTTGTAACGAAGCAGAAAAACTTATTTTTTCAAAGAAAATTGATCTGAAAAAATTGGGGAAATTATTAAATATCTCCTGGGAAAATAAAAAAAAATTAAGCAGAAAAGTAAGTAATAATTTTATCAACCAACATATGAAAATTATAAAAAAAAATAATAGTTATGGTGCAAAAGTTCTAGGGGCAGGAGGTGGTGGATTTATTTTTGTTTTAGCTCATAAAAAATTTCATAAAAAAATTATAAATGAAACAGGTTTACTAAAAGTAGATTTCGATTTTGATAAAAAAGGTACAAATTTCAGAAAAGTATAGAATTTTATTTAAACTTTTTGTAAAATTCTATCTTTAACATCTTTAGAATTTTTCTTAAAATTTATATTTCTATTTAAAAGTTTTTTTAGTGAAAATTTTCTTTTTAATTCTGCTATCCATAATAAATTTAAATTACTTAAAATTTTAATAATCAGATACCTTCTATGATAATTATTTAAAAATTTTCCACCATATTTTTTTGAAATAAAATAATCTTTTTTTATATTAATTAAATTTTTATAAAAATTGGTTGAATTACTCATTTCATGAATCTTAAACATAGATAAAATTTTTCCAGTTTTTAAAAATTTAAAATGTTTGGAGTACTTCAATATAAATGCGAAATCATACCCATCATCTAAACTTTTTTTTACTTTATTAAAAATTGTTTTTTTAAAAAAAAGAGAGGTTGCACAAATATAATTTTCTTTATTTAGTATAAAATCTCTATCAAATTTAACACTTTTGATTATTTTTATTGGATTATCTTCTTCATCTATAATTTGATATGATCCATAAAGAATTTCAAATTTTTTAGAATCTAACTTTTTATTTACGTATCTTAAAGTATTCTGATTATACAGTCTGTCATCTGCTCCTAAAAAAGAAATGATTTCACCTTTACTTTTATGAATACCGTAGGCTATTGCTTTCTCTGCAGGACAATTTTTTTTTATTATTCTAATATGAACATCATTTCTTTTTTTTTTTATTAGATTTTTTATGAGTAGAATTGTTTTATCTGATGAAAGGCTATCAACTATTAAAATCTCAATTCTCCTCTGAGTTTGACATAGTATAGATTTTAAACATTTCTCAATATTTTTCTCTTCATTTTTTGTTGGAATAATTATCGAGAAATCAAATTTCATTTTTTTTTATTATTTTTTCACACAAATTTTCAGTATTTTCTCTTAAAATATTTAAGTTAATTTCTTTTTCTGTCAGATCTTCGTTTAATTTAATTAATTTTTCCTCAAAGCTCTCAGGAATATTAGTTTCTTTCAATTTAAAAATTGGAAATTTCTCTAATTTTTTTGGCTTTTCATAATTGTAATAAAGTTCTTCAGATAATTTTTCACCTTTCTTTAAACCAGTTATTTTTATTTGAATATCGTTTTTGTTATTAGAACTTAATGCTATCATTTTTTTAGCTAGATCTAATATTTTTACTGGTTTACCCATGTCTAGCATAAAGGTATTCACATTGCTCTTCTCAGAAAGTGCATGATAAGCAGCAGATAATAATATTAAACTACATGCCTCGTTTATTAGCATAAAATATCTATCAACTTCTTTATGGGATACTGTAACAGGACCATTATCTTTTATCTGCTTTTCAAATATTGGAACTACAGATCCACTTGAGGCTAGAACGTTTCCAAATCTCACAAGTATAAATTTTTTATTTAAAAATTTATTTGCAAAAATTCTGCATATATTTTCTGCTAAGAATTTAGTTATCCCCATCATAGAGATTGGATAGACAGCTTTGTCAGTAGAAACAAAAATAAAATTTTCAATTGACTCATTTTTTTCTAAAGTTTTTAAAATTTTTTTTGTTCCAAAAATATTAGTATTTATAACTTCATCACAGTTCTCTTCAGATATACTAACATGCTTTAGTGCAGCCGCATGAATAATAATCTTTGGTTGAATTTTTTTTATTAAATTTTCAATTTTTTTAAAATTATTAATATCCGCTAAAAAAAACTTACATTTATCTCGTAAATTATTTTTTGATATTTCTTGATTAATTTTGAAAATATTTCCTTCACTAATATCGCAACCATACACTTTTTGTGGTTCATATTTTAGAACTTCTTTGACTAATTGTGATCCTATACTTCCTCCGCAACCCGTTATAAATATCACCTTATTTTTATAAAATTGATAATAATAACTATCTTCAATTAATTTAATTGGCCTTGACAAAAAGTTTTCAATATTAATTTTACTTAAAAGTAAATTGCTTTTAGAATTATCTGTTATTTCAAACTTAGCATTAAAAATATTAATATTATGATTTGCAGTTAACGAATAAATTTCACTTAAATCTTCTTTTTCGACATTTGAGATTATTAATATTTGATTTATATTTATTGACTTATTTTTCAATATTTTTATGAGATGTTTTAAATTCCCTAAAATATTTATACCTCTGATCGAGCCTTTTAATTTATTATTAATAGAAATTATGCCAATTATTTTTAATTCATCTTTAGCTTCGTTAAATTTAATAAATTTATAACATTCTAATTCCTCTCCAATAATAATCGTTCTTTTTAACTTATTCTTCTTTTCAAATTTTCTAAAATAAACTATTCTTGGAACCATTCTTACCAGGTTCAACAAAACTGAACTAAATATAATATTATATATTAAGTTAATTCTAGGGATATTTTCTAACCTGTCATATAAGAATATTATGAGAATAAAAGAAAAATTAAAAAAAATTATTGTTTTTGATAGTTCAATAAAATCTTTTGATGAAAAAAATTTATATATTACGTATCCATTTTTAAACCAAAAATTAAATATTAAAAAACAAAATACATACAAGATGTAATAACTAATGAATAAACTAATAATATTTTGTCTATTCACTACATCTTCTATTGAGAAATATAATGAAAGGAAAAACGATAGTGTTACCAAGAGAAAATCAAAAAAATAACTGTAAAAGTTTCTCATGGTAAAATTATTATTAATTTTAAAAAAATTATTTGCATTATTTTTGATGATATTAATACTTCCTTTAATTACAATATTTTATCTTCTAATTTATTTTGAAGATAAAGCAAATCCAATTTATCAAGGAGAAAGAGTTGGAAAAGATTTCAAAAAATTTAAATTATACAAGTTAAGATCTATGATAATAAGGAAAAATAAAGGATTTCAATCCACGAGCCTAAATGACTCAAGAATATTAAAAATTGGAAGATTAATAAGAAAAACAAAAATCGATGAATTATTACAAATTATAAATGTAATTAAGGGAGATATAAATTTTGTTGGCCCAAGACCAAATGTAGTTGAAGAAGTAGATCAATATATAGAAAAAGAAAGGGCACTTTTATCTTATAAGCCTGGCACCACAGATTTTTCATCTATAATATTTTCTGATGAGGGTGAAATATTAAAAAATTCAGTAAATCCCGATCTTGATTATAAATTATTAATAAGACCTAGAAAAAATATACTAGCATTGTTATATTTACAAGATAGAAATATTTTTTCAGATATATATATTGTTTTCCTAACTATTCTTAACATTGTAAATAGAAATCTTACAGTGAGACTAATTTATAATTATATGAAAAAAAAATACAAAAATTATGATTTTGAATTTATTTTAAGAAACAAAAAATTAAGCAAAATTGAAAACTTAGATAATTTTTTTAAACTTTATGAAAATTAATTTTTTTGAATATAATAAGTTATACTTGGAGCACAAAAAAAAATATTTAGAAATATTTGACAGTGTTTGTAAAAGAGGAGCCTTTATTTTACAAAAAGATCTTGAAAATTTTGAAAAATCTTTATCAAAATTTCTTAATATTAAATATACACTCGGAATAAATGATGGAACCAATGCACTTATTCTTGGTTTAATGGCAAATGATATAGGTTACGGTGATGAGGTGATAATTCCTTCTCATACATATATTGCAACAGCAGCAGCAGTAAAACTAGTGGGAGCGAGACCAATTTTTGCAGATATAAATAAAAAGGATAATCTTATTTGCATCAAAAGTATAAAAAAAAAAATAAATAAAAAAACTAAAGCAATAATGCCAGTGCATGTAAATGGTAGAATATGTGATATGCAAGAAATAAAAAAAATTACAAAGAATTTTAGCTTAAAATTAATTGAGGATGGTGCTCAATCAATTGGATCAAAATATTTAAATCAATCAGCTGGTTATTATGGAGATTGTTCAACAATAAGTTTTTATCCTGCAAAAGTTCTAGGATCATTTGGTGATGGTGGTGCAATCGTGACTAATAATAAATCACTTTTTTTAAAATTATATAAGTTAAGAGATCATGGAAGAGATAAATTTGGAGATATAAAATTATGGGGTACAAATGCTAGATTAGATAATTTACAAGCTGCAATATTAGATTTTAAACTTAAAAATCTCAAAAAAGATATTGAAAAAAGAAGAAGAACAGCATCAATTTATCATAATGAGCTATTATCATTAAAGCAATTAAAATTAGTTCCTAGTCCAAAATTAAATGGAAAAAATTTTGATGTTTATCAAAATTATGAAATTCAAGCTGAAGATAGAAATAATTTAAAAAAATTTTTACTAAAAAATGGAATAAAAACACTAATTCAATGGAATGGTAAAGCAGTTCATCAAATTAAACCTTTATCACTTAAAGCAAATGTACCAAATACTGAGGAATTTTTTAAAAAGTGTATAATGCTTCCAATACATACATATTTAAAAGATAATGAGATCATGCATGTTTGTAAAAAAATTAAAGAATTTTACAAATAAATCTATGCTAAATGATTTAAAAAATTTAAGTGACCCATTAAAATATAGTAAATTGATAAATGTAAAGGGCATGAAGAAGAAAGATTTAAAAATTTTTCTACAGAATATGATGCTCATCAGAAACACAGAAAATAAAGTAGCTCATTTAGTGAAAAATAAAGTAATTAATTGCCCGGCCCATCTTTGTACTGGACAAGAAGCAATATCAGTTGGAGTTTTAAGCAATTGTAGGAAAGGTGATATGGTTTATGGAAATCATAGATCTCATGGACATTATTTAGCATTAGGTGGAGATATAAAAAAATTATTTCTTGAGTTGCAGGGTAAACCTCAAGGATGTTCCAAAGGAATGGGTGGTTCAATGCATATTGTTGATAGAAGTGTTGGTTTTGAGGGATCTGTTCCTATAGTAGCAGGAACTATACCAACCGCCGTAGGAGCAGCATTAAAATCTAAACTCAAGCAGGACAAAACAATTTCAATTGCTTTTTTTGGTGATGGCGCATGTGAAGAAGGGAGTTTTCATGAATGTTTAAATTTTTCAAGTTTACACTCTCTACCTATAATTTTTGTTGCAGAAAACAATCTATTCTCATCTCATCTTGATATCCACTTAAGACAACCTTCAAATAGGTTAGCTAGATATGCCGAAGCTCACAAAATTAAAAATTTTACTGTAGATGGAAATGATGTTGTTAAAGTTTTTAAGACAATTAAAAATAATATGAATAAATTAAGGAATGGTAAAGGACCATTATTTATTGAGTGTATTTCATACAGACACCTCGGCCATGTTGGTCATGATGAAAATGTTGATGTAGGAGTTAATAGAACTTTAAAAGATCTCAAAAATTGGAAAAAAAATGATCCAATATTAAGATTAAGTAGATCACTTAATAAAAAAAAAATTTTCTCAAAAAAATATATTGAAAATTTAGATTTTAAAATAAATCAAAAAGTTGAGCAATTTTATAAATACTCGAAAAAAATAAAACTAATCAAAAATAAAAAAATAAAAGAATATATTTATTGATGAAAAAAAAAATATATACTTATTCTGAAGCGATAAATGAAGCTTTTAAGTATATTTTAAAAAAATACCCAGAATCATTTGTTATCGGACAGGGTTTGTGGAGTCCATGGTATGTAGGTAATACAATGAAAGATTTACCTGAAAAATTTGGAAAAAAAAGAATTATTGAAAGTCCTGTTTCAGAAGCTGGTATAACTGGCATAGCCGTGGGTGCTTCATTAAATAAAATGAAACCTATTGTCATTCATCCAAGAATGGATTTTATGTTATTAGCTGCTGACGCAATAGTAAATCAGTCTTCAAAATGGAAATTTATGTTGGGAGGAGCAAATAGTTCAACTGTAACAATAAGATCTATTATTAATAGAGGCGCTGAACAAGGAGCACAACACTCTCAGAGTTTATATTCTATGTTTGCAAATATTCCGGGCATAATCATAGTTATTCCATCTACACCTCAGGATGCTTTTGAACTTTTGATAAAATCTGTATTAACAAAAAGTACAGTTATATATGTTGATGATAGATGGCTTTATTCTGAAAAAAGTGAAATTAATTTCAATTTTTTAAAAAAAAAAGAGAATTTATTAAATATAAAACCAAAAATATTTAAAAAAGGTAATGATATTACACTTATAAGCCTTGGCTATGGTATGAAAATATTACAAAACATTGATGAAAAATTAAAAAAAGAAAATATTTCCTCTGAAATAATTGATTTAAGAATTATAAATCCATTTAATGCGAAAGTTTGCATAAATTCAGCCCAAAAGACTAAAAGAGTCTGTGTTTTAGACTATGGCTGGGGTAATTGTGGAATATCATCCGAGGTAATAAGTAGAATTTCAGAGAATAACAATAAAAGCTCAAAAAAAATAAAGTTTTTAAAGATTACATTGCCTGATTTTCCAGCACCAACTAATAAATTAAACGAGAGAGATTATTATATTTCACCATCTAAAATATTAAATAAAATAAAAAAAACTTTTTTCAAATGATTATATGGTTAATTAATCCAGGTGAACCTTTGCCTGTAGATGATAATCAAAGACTATTAAGAACTGGAAAACTAGCATACATGCTAAAAGATAAGAATCAAGTCTTATGGTTTAGTTCAAAATTTAATCATTTTACAAAATCTTTTAGAAAAGAAGACAAAACAGAATTCGAAAATATAAAATATTATTTTATTAAATCTATTGGTTATAAGAATAATTTATCATTAAGAAGAATTATAGATCATGTTATTTTAGGTTTTAATTTATTTTTTAAATTATTTAAAATGAAACAAAAGCCCGATATAATTATTACTTCTTATCCGCCTATTGAAACTTCCTTTTTTGTATTTTTATTTTGTAAAATTAATAATATAAAACTAATTTGTGATGTGAGAGATTTATGGCCATATACATTCACCAACCTATTTAAAAAAAAAATTTATAAATTATTATGTAAAATAGTTATTTTACCATGGATTTTAATTTCTAAAATAATTTTTAAAAATACAAAAATAATTACCATATCTGATAGTTTTGCTAAATGGTTGCAAAAGACTTCAAATAAGAAAGTTGAAAGATTTTACCATTCGTATGAGAAAAAAATTTATACAAATAATATAAATAATTTTAAAAATCTTAAAATTTCTGAGGATGATTTTATAATCTCTTTTTTTGGTAATTATAGTGAAGTAAAATTTGATTTTGATACAGTATTTAAATCATCAAATGAAATTTCCGATATTTCAAAAAATATTAAATTTATATTTTGTGGTGATTTAAAAAATATAAATATAAATAATTTACATGATTTTAGTAATATTTATTTTTTCGATTGGATTAATAAAAAAGATTTAAGAGAGTTATTAAATATTACAGATTTAGGACTTGCTCCATATAAAGATCTTTGGGATTTTAATATGTCAATACCAAATAAAATAAGTGAATATTTATGCTATGAAATACCTATTCTTTCATCTCTCAAAGGCGATACTTCAGATTTAATAAAAAAATATAAATGTGGAGTAAATTATAACCTTAATAACAAAGATGACTTCATTAAAATAATTAAAAAAATTTACGAAGATAAGTTATTTTATAAAGAATTACAAAATGGTGCAAAAAAAGCTAGTCAAAACTTCACTGAAGAAACTGTCTTACCAAGAATGGCAAACTTAATTTTAGATTAATTTTTTTTTCCTAATTTTGTATTAAACAGATTTTCACTTAGTTTCACTAATTTTTTACTTGAACTAGATTTTACTAAAGCTGTTACTATTTTTAAGCTCTTAATTGCTTCCTTGGCACTTAAAAAATTTTTATTTCTATTTTTTAAATTTTTAAATACATATTCATAAAATTTTTGATGTGAATAAGCATAAACTTTTTTTGGATTTTCTAACTTAATAAGTTCTTTTTCATTATAATTTTTAGATTTAATTATTCTCCAAAGATTAACTTTATCTGCAGAAAAACCTCCAATAATAACCGTTCCTTTAGTGCCCATTAAAGTAATTGATCCCTCAATATTATCTGGTCTTACTGCAGTTGTAGCTTCAATATTGCCAATAGCTTTATTTTTAAAATTTAAAATTCCTACTGCCGTGTCTTCGGATTCAATGGGAGCTAGAACTGTATTACTTGAGCAGAAAACACTTTCAACTTCACCTACTAGCCACTGAAGAAGATCAATATGATGTATTGCTTGATTACACAATACTCCACCATCATTTTTCCAAGTACCTCTCCATGAAGCAGATTTATAATATTTGTGATCTCTTTTCCATCTTACTCTCACTGTAGCCAAAAATATTTTGCCAAGTTTTTGCTTATCTACAGCACTTTTCAATTTTTGAATTGCAAGATTAAACCTATATTGTTTAACAACAAATATTCTTAATTTTCTATTTTTGTTTTCTAGCTCTACTATTTTTTTGGCATCTCTTAGAGATATAGAAATTGGTTTCTCTACTATAATAGATTTTTTGTTATTTAAAAATTTAAACGCCAATTCAGCATGTGAACCGCTTTCTGTTAAAATACATCCAAGATCAAATCTACTATTTTTGATTGCTTTATCAACATTGGAGAAAATTTGATATTTAAATTTTTTCTTAAGCTTTGATAATTTTTTTAAGTTTTTTTCAACAATACCTACTATTTCATATCGATCCGTTAAATTGTTTAATACACTGATATGTTTTTTAAAAATATTTCCTGATCCTACTATTAGCAATCTATTTTTATGGATTTTCATTTTAAAAATGTTTAAATAAATCTTTAAATAACATGATAAAGTTAAGTTTGATAGAAAAATTTGTATTTCCTAAGATTATTCATTTTTATTACAGAATTTTCTTAATAGTTATTAATGGTTTATTAGAATTAATTGGTATCAGTTTATTAATACTTTTTATTAAAATAATATCATCCCAAGATCAGGACATAGAATTTTTTGTGTTTACATTTAAAAGTAATGAATTTTCTAATATAAGCACAATTTGTTTATTAGTAATTTTATTTTATGGTATAAAAAATTTATTTAATTTTTGGTTAGTAACATCGCAACAAAAAATATTAAATAAAGCACAACTAGATTTAAGTAAAAAAATTTATTATGGTTACATAAATAGTAGTCTTAATAAAATATTAAATATTAATTCAAAAAAAATAATTCAAGATATAAATATAGAAACAGAAAAGTTATTCTATGAATATTTCCAAAGTTTTTTTACTCTTATAACGGAGGTTATTATTATTTTTGTAATTCTCTTATTTTTTCTTTATAACGAACCTCTAATATCTATTTACCTTGTTGTTCTATCAATAGTTATCTATATTTTTGCCTCAAAAATATTTTTTAAAAAGTCAAGTATTATGGGACATGATCGAATTGAAGGTTTCGAAAAATTGTCAAATATAGTTAATGCTTCAATTGGTTTGTTCAAAGAACTTAAAGTGATGAAAAAAGTTAGTGTTTTCTCAAAACTTTTCGATAAAAATTTAAATTCATATGTAAAATCAAAATATTTTGACAATGTTACTTCTGAATTACCAAAAATTTTTATTGAATTAATTGTTGTTACTTTAATAGTTTCTATTGTTTTTATATTGGTTTTTATAAATGATAAATCAGTTAATCTATTGCCTACATTGTCAATGTTTGCAATAGGAAGTATTAGAATAATGCCATCAATTAACAGAGTTGCAGTCGCAAATCATAACATGAAATTTTATGGAGAAACAATATCTCAACTATTATTTGATATTGAATACTTTGAGTATACAAAAGATAAGAAATTATTTCATAAAAAAAATTCTGTAAAAAAAAATATCTATTTTAAAGATGTTACATATTCAATTGATGGTAAAAAAATTATTGATAATTTAAATTTAAAAATTGCATATGGAGAAAAAATTTTAGTTGTTGGTAAATCTGGATCAGGAAAAACAACCTTTCTAAAAATTATAGCGGGACTTGTTCCAATTTCAAGTGGCACAATATACTCAGCAAGTAATAAAAATTATAATTATCTTAGATTTAACGAGTCTATAAGTTTTTTATCTCAAGAAAATTTTATAGTAGATAAGAAGAGTATTTTTTATAATATTTGTTTAAAAGATAAGCAAAATGCAAGTAAAGATGATTTTCTCAGATTT
>Ga0208640_1000888_pt1 | contig 12551 bp, 13 predicted proteins | sample ETNtaG_23_FD_185774 | JGI IMG/M metagenome (GOLD analysis project Ga0208640, IMG submission 185774) | Marine microbial and viral communities from oxygen minimum zone, Eastern Pacific Ocean - ETNP201310SV72 (SPAdes) (version 2) | ecosystem: Environmental > Aquatic > Marine > Oceanic ... | reverse complement strand
CTTGATATACATATCAAAAAAAATGTTCTAGTCATCATGGTAGAGAAGGAGATTAGCGGCGAGTCCAGTCACTCCAAACAATCCTTTATGCAGCAATTCCTGATCCCAAAAAACACCGACAGATCAGGCATTACGGCCGAGTTTGCAGATGGCGTATTGGTCGTGACAATACCAAAACCAACAAAAGACAAACATGAAATTCAGCAAATCACGATTCAGTGATTGCCTACTTTCCTTTTGCCTCGCCCCATATAATCTTGTGAAGCTGGAGTTGGAGGCGAACATTAAGCTGTTTCTCTAGAATCCACCCAGCTAATTCGGTTGGATTCAAGCTCTCATAGACTGGGGAAAAAAGAACCTCTGCTTTGGTGTTGTGTTTTTCCAATAGCTCGCAACACCAAGCAAAATCCTCTCTCGATGCAATGACAAACTTTAACTGGTCTTTTGCCTTCAACAAGGCGATGTTTTTGTACCTGTTTTGCCTTGCTTCTGTGGATGACGGAGTCTTAATGTCCATCACCACAGAGACGCCCTTGTTGACCGGTGCAATATCAATACTGCCGCTCGTCTCTAGCGAAACTCGGTAGCCTTTTTCCACTAAAGAGTCTAGCAGTATGTGGCAGTTTTTTTGTGCCAGCGGCTCTCCTCCAGTGACACAAACATGCTTTGTATTGTATAGCTCAATCTGTTTAATTATGCCTTCTATGGTTAGTGGATTGTTGCCCTTGAATGCATACGTCGTGTCGCAATAATTGCACCTCAAAGGACAACCTGTCAAGCGCACAAAGACGCTAGGAATGCCGACCTCTCTGGCCTCTCCCTGAAGGGAATAGAAGATCTCCGTTATATTGAGTGTTTCGTTACTTGAACTGTCCATCCTTTAGCTCTTTTATCTGTTTGCGTATATCTGCCGCCTGCTCAAACTTCAACTCTTCAGCGTATGCATACATTTGCTTCTCGAGTCTCTTCAGCTCCTTTGTCAACTCCACAGGCGTAAGGTTGCGATGTACTACCTCAACACCATCATCATCGATCTCGCCGATTGACAAATCAGTATCAAGTATATTGACGATTGGCTTGACGACACCTTTTGGTATTATGCCGTGTTTTTGATTGAATTCCTGTTGCTTATTTCTCCTTCTGCTGGTCTCGTCGATAGCTCTTTGCATCGAACCCGTTATTCTGTCAGCATACAATATAACGGCGCCATTTATATGTCTAGCGGCACGACCCATGGTTTGAATGAGTGAACGTTCTGAGCGCAGAAAACCTTCCTTGTCGGCATCCAAAATAGCGACCAGCGAGACTTCGGGAATGTCTAGTCCTTCGCGTAGCAAGTTAATACCAACCAGTACATCGAAAATGCCCAATCTAAGATCACGGATAATCTCTACCCGCTCAACCGTATCGATGTCGGAATGAAGATATCTGACTTTTACATTATGGTCGTTGAGATAGTCGCTCAGTTGCTCGGACATACGTTTAGTGAGCGTAGTAACGAGGACCCGTTCCTTTAGGGTGACTCGTTTATTTATCTCTGAGAGTAAATCGTCCACCTGGGTCTCTACTGGCCGTATTTTGATCGACGGGTCCAGCAGTCCAGTCGGCCTTACAACTTGCTCGGCGATGACCGTGGATACCTTGATTTCGAAATCGGCGGGGGTGGCGGAAACCATAATACAATGCTTTATACGATCAGTAAATTCGTCAAACTTAAGGGGTCTGTTGTCGAGCGCTGATGGAAGTCGAAAGCCAAAATCAACTAGAGTTTTCTTGCGCGACCTGTCACCGTTATACATACCCCTTATCTGGCTCACACTGACATGCGACTCATCCAGTATAACGAGCGCATCGTCAGGCAGATAGTCCATCAAGGTGGGTGGTGGCTCACCCTCTTTTCGGCCCGAAAGGTAGCGTGAATAATTTTCAATTCCGGAACAATAACCTAGCTCTCTCATCATCTCCATGTCGAGCATAACCCTTTGCGAGAGACGCTGATCTTCGACCAGTTTTTGTTCTGCGATTAGCACCTTTTTACGCTTGGCGAGTTCCTGTTTAATGTCATCCAGAACATTCAGTATGGTTGATTGAGGGGTTACGTAATGGGTTTTTGGATAAATTGTTATGCGCTGGATCGGTTTCAGTTTCTCGCCGGTAAGAGGATCGAACCAGTATAGCCTTTCTACCTCGTTATCGAACATCTCAATCCTTATCGCCCTTTCTTCGGAATCTGCCGGAAAGATATCGATAACCTCGCCCTTGACCCTGAAAGTTCCGCGTAGCAGTGTTACGTCATTCCTACTGTATTGCATTTCCGCGAGCCGCGAGAGGATCTCCCTTTGATTGGTGATTTCGCCAACACTCAGATGCAGTAGCATTTTCATGTAGCTATCCGGATCGCCGAGACCGTATATCGCTGAAACGCTGGCAATGATTATGACGTCTTTCCTTTCCAGCAGTGCTTTTGTAGCAGACAGGCGCATCTGTTCAATTTGTTCATTAATGGAAGCATCCTTCTCAATATAAGTGTCAGATGCAGGGACGTAGGCTTCGGGCTGATAGTAGTCATAGTATGAGACAAAATACTCCACCGCATTGTTGGGAAAGAACTCCTTCATTTCGCTGTAGAGCTGCGCTGCGAGAGTTTTATTCGGTGCCATTATAAGACTCGGCTTTTGGCTTTTCTCTATCACATTGGCCAGCGTAAAAGTTTTGCCGGAACCGGTGACCCCTAACAGAGTCTGATACTTGGCACCCGAATTAATACCAGTTAACAATTGATTGATCGCGCTTGGCTGGTCACCTTCAGGTGAGAAAGCTGATTCTAGTTGAAATTTTCTAGCCATTATTGGCGAATTTTCATTAACATAAACATATAATTTTAAACCATATATAAAGTTCATTCTATGTCATCAATTCTGTCAAATCGAGTTCAAAAAGTGAAACCCTCTGCAACCATGGCTGTTACAGCCAAAGCCAATGAATTAAAGGCGCAGGGAATTAAAGTTGTACCTATGGGTTCCGGGGAGCCAGATTTTGACACTCCGAGCAATATCCAAAATGCCGCCGTAGCTGCTATCAGGGGTGGACAAACCCGCTACACTGCAGTAGACGGCACAGCTGAGCTAAAAAGTGCGATCCGTGATAAATTCATGCGCGATAATGAGCTCGAATATAACGCTAATGAGGTGATGGTCTCTTGTGGCGGAAAGCAGGTTTTCTATAACCTTTGCCAGGCCATCCTCAACGAGGGTGACGAGGTCATCATACCTGGACCGTACTGGGTCTCATATCCGGATATGGCTATTCTCGCTGACGCAACTCCGGTGATTATCGTGACTGGCCTTGACCAGGGCTTCAAGATTACCCCAGAGCAGCTCGAATCCAGTATCACAAAAAATTCCAAGCTATTGGTGCTAAACAGCCCCTCAAATCCAACCGGTGCAGTCTACACGAAGGAAGAGATCGAGGATCTCGGCAAGGTACTAGAGAGACATCCTCAGGTCTATATAATCAGCGACGATATTTATGAGCATATTCTCTTGGGTGATGATGAATTTGTTAATATCGCGATGGCATGCCCAAAACTAAAAGACAGAATAATCATCCTTAACGGCGTTTCTAAGGCATATGCTATGACAGGTTGGAGGATTGGTTACGCTGCAGGTCCAGAAGGAATTATCAAGGCGATGAAAAAGATCCAAGGACAATCAACCTCGAACCCGACATCGATTGCCCAAGCGGCCGCTGTCGAGGCTCTCAATGGCGATCAAACATTCATCGATACGATGGTTGAAGCTTTCGCGAGTAGACATGACTTTCTAGTTGAAAGATTGAATGCAATTAATGGTATCGAGTGCCCTAGATCTAGCGGTGCATTCTATTCATTTCCAAGGGTTCAAGGATTTATTGATAGACTAGGTCTCAGCGATGATGTAGAATTTGCAACCTACTGCCTAGAAAAGCTCAATATCGCGCTAGTCCCGGGTTCGGCTTTTGGTGCCCCTGGTTATGCTAGATTTTCTTTTGCGACCAGTATGGACAATATCAAGGAAGCGGTAGACCGTCTAGCAAAAGCCTAGCGCTACAAATCAGGAGATTATTATGTTGGATAAAAGAAAATTCTATATCAATGGCGAGTGGGTCGACCCCGTAACTAAAAATGACCTCGACGTCATAAACCCCTCGGACGAGAGTGTCTGTGCGGTTGTTTCTCTTGGTTCTCAAGCTGATACCGATGCAGCGGTCGCGGCTGCAAGAGCGGCGCTACCCTCTTGGTCAGTCTCAACAAAAACCGAAAGAATTTCATTACTGGAGAGACTCTACGACATCTATGAAAGAAGGATGGAAGATATGGCACAAGCCATCTCGCTTGAGATGGGAGCTCCAATTGACTTCTCCAGAACATCGCAGGCGACCTCCGGTACAAGCGCTATCAAAGAGTTCCTTAGGCAACTTAAAAAATTCGAATTCGAAGAACAGCTAGATGATTCAGACAATAGATTGCTCTATGAACCTAAAGGGGTCTGCGCACTAATTACGCCATGGAATTGGCCAATTAGCCAGGTCGCACTAAAAGTGATTCCTGCTATCGCTGCGGGCTGTACGATGGTGCTTAAGCCTTCCGAGCTGGCACCTCTGGATTCGATGATTTTTGCGGAAATGCTCGACGAAGCCGGTTGCGCTGCTGGGGTATTTAATTTGGTAAATGGTGACGGTGCTGGTGTTGGTAGTCAGCTAACCGCCCACCCTGATATCGATATGATCTCTTTTACTGGCTCCACTAGAGCCGGTTCACTTATCTCCCATAACGCAGCGGACGACTTTAAAAGGGTTGGACTCGAACTCGGCGGTAAAGGTGCTAACATTGTTTTCGCTGATGCTGACGATAATGCGGTCAAACGCGGAGTTAGGCACTGCTTTAACAACACTGGACAGTCTTGCAATGCGCCAACAAGAATGCTGGTAGAGCGTTCCTATTATGACGAGGCGGTCGAAATAGCTAAACAGACTGCAATCTCTACTAGCGTTGATATCGCTTCAAAAGAAGGAAAGCATCTCGGTCCGGTTGTCTCGCAATTGCAGTTTGATAAGATTCAAGGACTCATCCAGGACGGTATTGACGAGAATGCAAGATTAGTGATTGGTGGCACCGGAAGGCCTAAAGGTCTGGAGAATGGCTATTTCGTCAGGCCGACTGTGTTTGCTGACGTCAATAACCAAATGACAATCGCGCAGACTGAAATCTTTGGCCCGGTATTGTCGATGATTCCATTCGACAGCGAAGAGGAAGCTATCGAGATTGCCAATGACACGCCGTACGGCTTAACCAACTATATCCAGACCCAGGATCCGGAAAAAGCTAAACGTGTTTCGAGAAGAATGCTTTCAGGAATCGTCGAGGTTAACGGCAAGAGTTCAGCAAGTGGCGCACCTTTTGGTGGCTACAAGCACTCTGGAATTGGTCGTGAGAATGGCAAATTGGGACTCAAAGAGTTCATCGAAGTCAAAGTAGTGACTGGCTGGAGTTGATGAACCTAGCGATGTGCCCTCTAATGTCATGTTTATAGCAAAATTTGATAGTAACGGTATGGTCAAATCACATCACCATATTCGTGCTTTTGATAGATAGTTCTTAGATAATTATATAAGGAAAATATTATGACTTTAGCAGTAATTTACAAGGTATTTGGCGGATTCCACATGTTGATGGGAGTGATGATGGGCTTGACTTTACCAGGTACAATCCCTGATGGAGAGGGATGGGGTATGGAAGGCCTCGACGGCATTGTAACTATGGCTGAGCATTTTGGTTCTGCGCTGGTGGTTATCGGATTTATGTTTTGGATGCTTCCAAGCTGGACCTCGGAAGCTCAATTGAAAAAAGCAACCATGCCGCTTATCGGAGCTCAAGTTTTGTTAGTTTTAGTTCCGCTCTATCACGCATATGTATCTAAAACAATAAACACTGATGGGGGTTTTTATGGCCTCATTTTGGTATCTCTGGTTTTGATCGGGCTTTTCTATTCTAGATCTCGTTAATTCAATACTAGTTTTAAATAAGGGGGTCGGGAGCGACCCCCTTTTATGTCTAATATCCAAGAAACCACTTTATGACCACTAGACAAGTTCTATTAGCACTCATCGTTCCAATCACCTGGGGGTTTGGCTATGCCTTGACAAAGATCGGTATGGAGCAGTTCCCGCCTTTACTGCTTATGTCACTTCGTTTCGGTATCGCAGGCCTGATACTGGTATGGTTTACCAAGCCGCCATGGGAATATATGAAGGATCTCTTTGTAGTCGCCTTTATAGGTTCGACGATACAATACGGACTCACCTACTATGGACTAAAAGGTATCGATGTATCGACAGCTTCCATTTTAGTGCAGCTTGAAGGCCCTATTCTAGCACTCCTTAGCACTCTTATCCTTAAAGAGAGGCTTGGCTGGACGCGAGCATTGGGGATGGGGCTTGCATTTGCCGGTGTTGTCGTCATTGCCGGCGAGCCGCGACTAAGTGGTAGCCTGGATAGTGTCGCCCTAGTGATATCAGGCGCAGTTTTCTGGGCGATAGCGCAGATCATGATTAGCCGCCTCAAGTCGCTCTCTGGCATCACCATACTGGCCTGGGTTGCGATCATTGCAACCCCCCAAATGCTACTCATCTCACTGGCCATCGAAAAAGATCAGTGGCGCTCCATCGTCAGTGCCAACCTTGTCGACTGGTCGATAGTATTCTACTTGTCCATTATCATGACGGTTGTTGGCTACAGTATCTGGTATCACCTCTTGCGGATCTGCGATGTCAGCAAGATATCACCCTTCCTAATGCTCCTACCGGTCACCTCTATAATCGCCGGTATAGCGCTTCTTGATGAACAATTCACGCTCGCTATGGGAATCGGCGGGCTACTGGTAATGACCGGCGTTGCCAGCACGCTTGTCAACTGGCGAAGACCTGTCAAAACAACTCTAACAGGAAAGAGATAAAAGCTGTTTCATTGCCGTTTCTAGCACTCCAGTATCTCATCACGAATAAACTCACGCGGTGTGCCAGGCGGATATTCATGCCTCCATTCCTCAGTACATCTCTCTGCATACTGGGCGATATTATGAGCCCCACCCAAACCGATAATGGAGAACAAAAGATACTTAGTTGGCTTAAGAGTAATTAAAACACTGATAAACTTTTAACCTTACTCCTGTTATGGGTATATACTTGAAGTTGTAACTTATCTTTAATAATTAAATCATATGCCCAATATTTTTAATCAGCACCCCAAAGAGGTTGGAGAGACATACCTCCAACATCTCTGGGTCGCCTGGAAATACAGCTTCACCTTTTTACTGTTGTTTTTCGCCGCCTTTATCCATTCAATTTTCCCCTTTCTTTTTAAAGGTACTTCGAGCGCTAAAGTAATGGCAATGGCCGAGCACATGAAGGCCAGAAAAGAGAAATGGAAAACGAAGTAACCTAAATACGACCTGTAAAATTAAAGCAGCGTTAAAACATTGCCGTCCCCCTCGACGAAAACATAGTTACCGAAATCCTTCTTTGCCACCCAGGCAATGTTTTCATGCTCGTTAAGCTTGGTATTGCCGCTTTTATGAGTGCATAGATAGTAGTGTAGAGTGACGTTGATTTTGTCGTCTTTGTAACACTCCTGGGCAATTTTTTCATGGACATCGATTTGAATGCTTAACTCCTCCTCGATCTCTCGTGAGAGCGCTTCTTGGAAGGTTTCATCCGGCTCGACCTTGCCGCCGGGGAACTCCCATCTCTGGCCCATGTATTTATCCCTATTGCGCTGGGCAATTAGATATAGGTCATCTATTTTTATTATCGCCGCGACCACGTCTTGAGGTTTCATGATTATATATTCTATAAGGAGATTGCTACTATTTGGAGTTATATTTTTCCGTTACAAATAATCAAGTAGTTATTTCACATTAGCCACAAACACCGCCACAACGGCTACGAATGATAATCTCTTTAGCTACCGGATAGCTGACATTGAATTTACGCGCTAGATAGTCTAGGTTTTTGTGTTGATAGGTATAGAGCATCACCATCATATAGACATCGTCGTCGCTTGCATTATGTGTCAAATATCTATATTGTTTCTGACCCTGAAAGATTTTTGCCCTCTTACCATTATTTTCTTGGAGTCGCTATTTCACAAAAAGTTCTGGAATGAATTGCAATTCATTATAGCACTAGATTGGAGACCGAAAAATTCAGCACGCTTCTATACGGTCTTTGAAATGAGCAAAAATAATGGCGCTGAAGCGCCATTATTTTAACTTTTTATAACGAGGAGAGTATATTCTAATTAAAGGAGTTATATTTTTTTATAGACGGTTAAAGTATATCATTTTGAACTACATAATATGAACTATTTTTCAAAAAATATAGCTTAATTGCCGAATCCTTTTTATGGTCTCCGAAAAGTCCAATATATATCTATCTAGTTAGATTGCCCCAACTCTGCAGAAAGACCTTCTCAGCGGCGAAGAGCCACTCATAAGACATATCTTGTCTGATGATTTGTTGCCCAAGGATGAGCATATGCTCGGGGTTACGCTCAATTATCCCTTCAGCTTGCTCTAACGATTCAATCTGAATAAAGGCATCCATAGTCAGGTTAGAGAGGATATCGAAGGGAACTTCCATAGAGTTCTTGTGAGCGTAATTGATGACCGAGTCGAGGAATGTAATTGGAGTTAAATAATCAAAGTGATGGCAGTCCGTTTCTCCAGGGGTACAGGAACTCGCAGTAGGACTCTCGCTGAGCGTTTCGTCAGTAATTTCAAGAGACGACTCAATAGTTGTTTCAAGAGATGACTCAAGAGGAATTTCTATTGTTGTGTCAACTGAAGGCTGAATGGTACTATCTGTAATCTCGATGAAGGCCTGCTGTTCCGTTTTAATCGGCGTTTCAAAGTTTGGGGCTGAACAGGATGCAATAAAGATTACCGATACAAAATATGGTGTCGCGGCTAATAGCTTAGAAGTTTTATGAGTAGGCGAGTTCAGCATCTAGTTTTGGATTGTCCGGCGATGTCATAAACTCTAATTTTATATCTTTATAGACGCATCTAAACCTTGTTTTGATTGGCATTGTAGAATGGATCCGTGGATCTGACGTGGGTGTTAAAGTCTTTCAGCCACTTTAGTGCGGTATCGGCCTTGCCGAGTTGGCCATGGACCACTTTTAACACCTTGTTATCGATAAAGGGATCATTGTTCTCGATACTCTCACTAAATGGAAGCTCCATCTGCTCTGGAAACAGATTCTCTTCGACAGTATCAATATTCTCTATCTCTTTTGATTTGACTTTTGACATCTATTCTTCCTCCTTGTTTGGTTTTGATTTTTTTTGTTTCTTTTTTGCATTTGAGCGAGAAGAGCCAACTTTTAATGGGATTTCGTAGTCCTTCTGCCATTCATGTATCGCATCCTCCAATGCACTCTCAAAAACGCCTGCAAGGGACATACTGTAGCCGTGTTTTTGTGCCGCTTTCGAGGCCCCCTTGAAAGACTCAAAGAGCGCCCTTCTGATGCGCACACTTACCACTCTTTTTTCATCCATTATGTGTGTCTTAGTTACATATTTACCCATTGACTTGTTAACTATTTATTTATGTATACATATTATAATACAAATATATTACTAAGTAAAGATTATATTGTAATATATTTTGTATACGTATTGTCCAGTGCAAAATATACCCACAAATTGAGAAAATAATGTATTTATCTATTTGTATTATTTAAAAAATGATTGGATTTTTTATATTACAATGCGTGCATGCCAAAAGTATTGACCAAAGCGCAAATTAAGCACTACCATGAGGAGGGCTTTGTCTTTCCAATACGAGTAATGCCCAAGGATGATGCGCTTGCTATTGCGTCCAAGATCGAGGAAGCTGAGAGACTCTTTCCTAAAGAGATACACGCCGAGAACCGCAATAATCTCCATCTCTCTTTTAGATTCCTTGATAAGTTAGTTCATAATAAGATTGTAGTCGACGCTATGGAGGATCTTATGGGGCCTGATCTTGCACTATGGGCAACAGTAATGTTTATCAAGGAGCCCTCTTCCGAGTATTACGTTTCATGGCACCAGGACGCAACCTATATGGGAATGAATGGTAATCGATTCGCTACACCCTGGATTTCACTCTCAACTTGCAATAGGGAGACTGGCTGCATGACGATGATTCCTGGCACCCATCTACAGGAGATCATTAGCCATGAAGATACTTTCGATAACAACAATATTCTAACCCGCGGACAAGTAGTCAGAAATATCGATGAATCCCTGGGCGTAGATCTTATATTAGAACCTGGCGAGATGTCAATCCATAGCGGAACGGTGGTTCATGCTTCGAAGCCTAATAGGAGTAATAATAGGAGAATTGGATTTGCGCTACAGTCATACATGCCACCCAACATCAAACAGGTTTTAGGTGAAAATTTCTGGACCCATATTCGCGGCAAACAAAGAAGCGACCCAGACGGCATGACTTTGGATAGACCGAGATACGATATGGATCCTAATACCGTTGCCCAACGCAAGATTGTAAATGAGAATCTCGCTCGAATTCTCTATAAGGATTCTAATCTTAAGCGTAATTATTAAGGCTTAAGTATTAGCTAAGCAGATCTCTATTGATTTTTTTTATTGTGACTATATTACCATCAACTTTAATCCCTAAAAGTTGCTATACTTCTGGAAAATCACTTACTACATATACTCTCAGACTAACCTTTAGTTTACATTTCTAATTGTGTTGGTGGTATATTCTTTGATATGTATATAAGAAATTTTATACCTCTCCTGGCTCTTTTTCTCTCACAGCTTATATTTGCTGATGATTTAAATAACTATAAATATGAAAACTACAAGGCAAATGCTGTTGAGGTTAGCTTTACAAGTATTATTCCGAAAATATATGCTGAAATGTATGACGGAAAAGAAATTGATGGCTTAATCTATAAGCCAGATGGAAATGGCCCTTTTGAGGCTATAGTAATGCTGCACGGAGCAGGCGGTATATTTCCTTATCAACTTGACTGGGCAAGACAACTGTATGATGCAGGATATGTTGTGCTATTTGTTGATAGTTATTGCAAAAGAAAATTATTATGCGAACACGACAGTCCAGATAATGACCCGAAAAGAAGAAAAGCAGTAAATAGATGGAAAGATATTACTCCACCACAACGAAGTGCAGATTCTTTTGCTGCATTTGAATATCTGGTTCAGCAGGACTTTGTTAAAAAAGATAAAATTAGTTTAATGGGTTTTTCTTGGGGAGCCACTTCCGGAATGATGTCGATTGACCCTAGAGTGAAACAATTATTTTCTCCTACCAATGGTGGCTTTCACTCATTGATTGCAATGTATCCCAACAGTAAATATTGGACAGCAATGGGAAGAATGTGGAGAGGGATTACAAATGTCAATATTACAATACCTACATTAATACTTGCAGGTGAAAAAGATGAAGCTGAATCGATTGATGTTTACAAAGAATTACAACAATTAGCAGAAAAAAATACGTATCCGTTGTCAGTTATACTATATCCCGACAGTTACCGTAAGTTTGATGAAAAAAGAGAAAAGCATTCTGTAACAGTAAACAACGTTACTCTAACCAAAGCGTACAATAAGAATGCTCACGAAGATTCTATTAATCAGGTGTTTTCTTTTTTAAGTAACTAACTACTTAGTACAAAAAAGGACTAACTAAAGGAAGTCCTTATGTAATTTAGCTCCCTGACCTGACCTGTATCCAAATCATCTCTGTAAGTCATTGATGTTTATAAAATAAATAAACATTATTATATTTTATACTCACAATAGTACTCACGTTTAGATTAGTTATTTACCATTAAATTACTAACTATCCTTCACATATTTATTATTATTTTCCAAGACCTGTCCATTTTGTTGTGCCAGCCAACAAGGTCAATACAATGATGACTAACCAGATCATTGAGCCCACTGTATCCAACATCGATGAATCACTTAACATCAATGTAGGTATGACGCCTACTACAAGAGGGAATAAATAGAGCAAACCAGTTACGAGGAAAATATTTCGGGCTATGTTCTCACTAGTCCTATAAGCAACAATGAATGTCAGCACGAATAAGATAACCATAGCCAAGAAAACATTATCTTGCTCTATTGTTATAGCAATCCAAATATGATAAATCGCCCAAATCAAATTGACTGCTGCAACTAATTTGTGATTAAGAATTGTCTTTGCGCTTAAATCCATGCTTGTCTCCTCAATACGAAAATAATATGAGTATAACAGACGAAGGTCATTACGGACCTAAACAGCTAAATTTATTAAAGACTGTATGGGAGGAGCCTGCTTTCACTCGGCTATATATTAATATAACCTCCCTCACACATCAAACTAAATTTGGATTTTTCCTAAGTTCAGATTGATATATATCAAGGAATATGTATATAAATCTGGTAGCGTTAAAGCCCGAATTGAATTCTAATCCTAGTATGAAAAGTACG
>Ga0208640_1000867_pt1 | contig 12647 bp, 13 predicted proteins | sample ETNtaG_23_FD_185774 | JGI IMG/M metagenome (GOLD analysis project Ga0208640, IMG submission 185774) | Marine microbial and viral communities from oxygen minimum zone, Eastern Pacific Ocean - ETNP201310SV72 (SPAdes) (version 2) | ecosystem: Environmental > Aquatic > Marine > Oceanic ... | reverse complement strand
TGATATCCGGTGGATGGCATGGTCTCTGGGATGAATCTCTTTGCAAAGGAACAATTATACAAATCAGTAGAAGGCAATATGGCAGAAGCCATCAGCCTTTATCCAGCATTAGAGAAAGCCATTGTCTCATCAGTTGATTGTAACCACCTAGAAACAATGTCCATTGATAATGTTCCTATTATAGATAGGATTCCCGGGACATCGAATGCCTTTTTTGCAACTGGCTGGTCTGGTCACGGTTGGGCTATTGCACCATCAATTATTCAATTGTTAGTTGAATGGGAATTTTCAGGGAAGAAACCTGTCCTTCTACAACCATTTGGACTCGAACGATTCATGAGAGTTAAGTCGTGAAACAATCAATCAAATTAACCGCTTAAATCAATCCTACAATTCTTTTGATTTTAAGGGACAAATTGCTGTTAGGCGTTATACGAACCTCCTTCATTAACGACCTATCCAACTGGAAAACCAGCTGATAACCTGTGGGGGGGGCAGCCAACTTCACACCCGACGCCATTTGGCAACTTCATCAGCGTCAGCAACTAGTGCCGATCGAACGATTGTCTCTGTTAGTCTGGCAGCTCGAACAAATTCATCTTTATTCACTTGACCACGAACGTCCCTATCGGTTAACACGAGCCTTGTTGCCGCCGTCGGGTCAGCAAAACCTGCCACTAGGCGAAAGGCCGGGATACTTGCAAATTCAATTTTCAATATTAATAATATCAATATGCAAGGCCCCTCTTGAATTTTCATAACTAATCATAGTATAACAAAATAACATAAGCATATAAAATAATTCTATTTTACTTTATGCTTTAATATGTATTAGTCTATACCAAGGTTTAGTGATAGCCGTTCTAATATGGAAACTGAGGTCTTTATGAAGTTACATATGAACCAAAGTAATTAGAAATAGATCGGTTATGTTTTTCTTTTAATGATCAATTCTAGGAGTAATATGAAAAGAAGGGACTTTATCAAAAAAAGTACCGGTGTTTTGGCGGGAGCATCAGCTACAGCCGCCATGTTACCGAATATTGGGGTTGCCGCAGGTAAAAAAGTAGAATCAATGCAGCTACTAACGGCAAATGCTAGTTTTGACCCCGTTCGTCCAGAAATGGGGCGTTTAATTTCACAATCTTGCAAAAGCATTGGGTGGGACGTCGAACTTGCTGCAGAAGACTACAACCTTGGCATAACAAAGGTGTTTAAGGAATTTGACTTTGACATGTTTATCGTCCGCTGGACTGGGAGAGCCAACCGTGTAGATCCTGAGACATTTACACGAATGATGTTTCATCAGAAAGGTAATTATAATAAATGGGGATACAACAACACGACTGTCAATGTATTAACAGATGCTCAGCAGGAAGAGATGGATGTAGAAAAGCGTCGTGACTTGATACTCGATACTCAGCAGATGCTATTTGAAGATGCTGCTGCCAGTCCAATTGTACACCCTAGTATGACCAACGCCTATCGTGAAGATCGTCTTGACGGTTTGGTCCCGCAACTGGGTGAGGGCATAGGAAGTTTGTGGACAGATCTTAATGTTCGCGTGAAAAGTGGTGACGGCTATGTCAAAACAGGCCAGACTTCTCCTCTCAAGAATCTGAACCCCATCAGTGTCCATGACTCAAATGAGTTCAAGGAACTAAGAATGATATATGACAGACTTATTCAGGTTGGTCCGGATGGCGGTATAGTACCTTGGGCGGCAACTTCTATCAAAGCTCAGGATTCAACCACAATAGATATCACATTGCGTGATGGAATGAAGTTTCACGATGGAAAGCCCGTAACTGTAGAGGATGTTAAATTCACATTCGAATATTTCCGTAAATGGAAGGCACCTTTTTTCTCATCGTCACTTGAGAAATTTGAGTCTATCAATATCACCGGAAGAAATACCATGCAGATCAAATTGGTAGGGCCACACGCACCTCTTATGATCAATTTCTTCGCACAAATCTTCATAATTCCAAAACACATCTGGCAGGACATACCAGAAAAGGTTGATGTGGATGATGTTCTAAATTATGCGAACGAGAATCCTGTTGGAAGCGGGCCTTTCCGTTTTGATTACTGGGATCGTGGTAAAGAGCTAAAAGTCTCTGCTAATAAGGATCATTTCAATGCTCCGAAGTGTGCAGGAATCGTCCGGATTGCCTACGGTAGTCACGATGCAATGGCAGCCGCAATTGAGGCTGGGGAATGTGATCGAACTCGCTATATTCTCAAGCCCTCACTTGTTCAAGATCTCAATAAGATCAGTGGAATTGTAGGTAAAGGCTATCCTAGCCATGGTTGGTATGGATTTATGTTCAATCATCTTCGAGGACCATTTAAGGACCGTGCTTTCCGTACAGCCTTAGACATGATTGTTCCTAGAGATGTGATCCGTGAAGTAGTGATGTCAGGTTTCGCGACAAACGGAGGATCACCTATCGCACCAGCCAATGAGTTCTGGCACAACAGTTCGATAAAATCTCGTTCTTTCAATGTGAAGAAAGCTAGGAAAATACTGCAGGAAGCAGGTTATTCATGGGATGGATCAGGCAAACTGCACTATCCAGCTTAATAGTCGAACGGCATTAAATACGTTTTGCTCATAGAAGCGGGATCCATTTAGGATCCCGTTCCTACACTTATCGTTTTCTCCTTTATTATACGTTTTGCTTATAGAAGTGGCCCCATTTAGGATCCCACTTCAGCACTTACCGCTTTCTCCTGTAGAAAAACTTGAAAACTGTTTGAGGTTTATAACAATGCTCGAGTATATACTGAGACGCTTGCTTTACATGCTGATAACCATTTTTGCTGTTGCAAGCATCCTATTCGTAATTTTTCGCCTAATGCCTGGCGAAGCAACGTTGCAGGTAATAAGTCCAGCAATGGATGATGCTGTACAGCAACGTATGAAAGTAGCTTTTGGTTTAGACAAGCCTTTGTGGCAACAGTATTTCATATACCTGGAAAATCTGGTCTCACTAGAGTGGGGGCGTTCATTTGTTTCTGCCAAAACAGTTACAAGTATCTTGGCCTATCGCTTCTGGAATACTTTACTGCTCATGGCGACTGGCATGTGCATGACACTGGTATTGGGGATTAGTTTCGGCATCGCCATGGCGTGGAATCGTAATGGGCCAGTTGATATCTGGGGGACTGTTGTAGGATTGATTTTCCAGGCAGCACCACCTTTCATAACAGGCCTTCTGCTACTGATGGTGCTCAGTTACAGGCTGGGAATTTTTCCAACAGGAGGGATGTATCCTGCCGGACTACGTCCTGATAACATCCTGGAATTGCTGCTTATGCCAGCATTCTGGGATAGGATTGTTTTACCGACAATTACTGTAGGACTATACTACATCACAACACCCATGCTGATTATGCGTGACAACATGCTTGAAGTTTTGGGTAGTGACTTTATTGAACTTGCAAAAGCCAAGGGGCTTAAGCCACGTGTGGTCATGTTCAAGCATGCAGCACGCAATGCTCTGCTCGGGGTGGTGACACTTGCATCCATCATGGTCGGTTTTGCTATTGGGGGCCAGGTTGTTGTTGAGTCACTGTTTTCTTGGCCTGGTATGGGACAATTGATGGTTGAATCTGCAGCTTCTCATGACTATCCGGTAGCACAAGGCACCTTTCTGATGCTTGCTATCCTTGTTATAAGTCTTAATTTCCTAACTGATGTCTTGTACTGCTATCTTGACCCGAGGATAAAGATTTCCTCGGCAGGTCTTTCTTAAATAATAGGAGGTGCAAATAGTGTCAGCCCTTAAATCATTAAAAATAGTCAGTCTTGATGCATTCCATATTGCAATTCCACTGGTCAATCCCTATCACTTATCCAAGGTTTATGGAACTCAGACCCATTCAGACGTTATCATCGTCCGTATCATGACAGATAGTGGAGAGGAAGGATGGGGTGAGGCTGACCCAGGAGGAGTTCTTTTCACAGGGGATACTGGCGAAGCGGTCATGCAATCCATCCGAGAAGAGGGTGCAGAAAGGATCATCGGATGCCGTGTTGACGATTGGGTTGAAAACGGTGATGGATTAAAGTTCCAAGGCTCCGTAGGTGCGGCATTTGATGTGGCTGTTCACGATGCTCTTGCTAAAAGTCGCCATCAACCTCTTTGGGCCCTGCTTGGAGAAAAACGACGTGAAAAGATTGATTCGCTCTGGCCAACTTCAAGTGGTACAGCAGAAGATGATCTTGAAATCATTAAGACTCGACTTGCTCAAGGGTTTCGAACCTTCATGTTGAAGATGGGTAGCCGTCCAGTTGACAAAGATATTGAACGTGTTATTGAAGTGACAAGAGTTTTGCCGGAAGACGTAAAGATCATGGTTGATGCAAATCAGGGATGGGAAATTGAGGAAGCTATGACTTTTGTTGAAGGGATTACCGACGTACCACTTGTTTTGATTGAACAACCTGTTGTTGCTGATGATCATGAAGGTCTCAAGAAGATAAGCAAAATATCTCGAATACCTGTCTCTGTAGATGAAAGTCTCCAGACAGTTGAAGATGCCAGAAGAATAGCACTGGGAGAAATAGCTTCTGTATTTAGCATAAAAGTATCTAAGAACGGCGGTTTGCGGGCAGGGCTAGAGATAGGGCGCATAGCAAAAGAACAAGGTATTTTAGTTATGATGAATAGTATGCTTGAACTTGGGATAACGCAAAGTGCTTCATTGCATCTGGGTTGTGTTCTAGATTGCCTGATCGACTGTGGACATGCTTACATGTCTACCCTGAGGATGTCGGATGATGTAACTGATTTCTCAAATTTTGTTAGTGAAGGGAAAGCTCACCTCCCTTCGGGTACAGGGCTTGGTATACAGGTCAATGAATCTAAAATAATGAAGTATCTTAAGGAGGAATACCATGTCTGATGCAGCACATAAAACCTGGTACCAGATTTTCTTCAGAACCATTAGTGAGCATTACCAGATCATCCATGGAAATTTCCTGGGCCGCATAGGTTTTTGGGTAATTGCGTTTTTCCTTTTTGTAGCTATTTTAGCTCCTTGGCTCGCTCCTCATGAACCTTGGGAGATGCAGTACGACAGTGAAGGAAACTTTGCTTCACTACAAATGCCCTCATGGGAGTTTCCGGCCGGAACCACACATCTAGGCTATGATCTATTGTCACAGTTGATCCTGGCAACACGAACAACGCTGATTATTGGAGCGGTCTCTGGTTTCATTTCAATACTGATCGGGGCAAACATAGGTCTTATTTCAGGGTACTATGGAGGCAAGATAGATGAAGTCCTAATGCGTTTCACCGATATTCTCTACGGCATGCCTTTTCTGCCATTTGTCATTGTACTAATAGCACTTTTTGGTCGCAAACTGGAGTTCGTCATTCTAGCCATTGTCCTAATAATCTGGAGGACTTCGGCTCGAGTGATACGTGCCCAGACAATTGCGATCAAGCAACGTCAATTCATAGTTGCCGCGCGCGCAAGGGGTTGCAGTGACTTTCGAATTATTTACCGTCACATACTCCCTAATGTCTTACCACTACTTCTTCTATATGCATCTTTCAATATTGCATGGTCTATCATAACTGAGGCCAGCGCAAGCTTCCTAGGATTCGGCGATGGCGAGACCATTAGTTGGGGTGGAATGCTCTATGAATTGTGGTTATCTGGAAAAACACGAGTTGCGTGGTGGTGGTTTGCGTCACCATCTCTATGTATTATTTTACTGGTAACTTCACTTGTATTTGTTAGTCGTGCATATGAAGAAGTAGCCAACCCCAGATTGAGAAAAAGATGAACAGCAAACCTCTTTTAGAAGTTAACAAACTTAACATTCGCTATCAAACTCAAGATGGAGAGGTGCATGCGGTTGCGGATGTCTCATTTAAAGTATTTCCCAATGAAGTTTTTGGAATTGCAGGAGAATCTGGATGTGGTAAGTCAACATTAATAAAAGGGATTATGCGTTTGCTTCCCGAGAATGCAAAAATGGACGCAAGTTCCATCAAGTATAAGGACCAGGAAATTGATAGCATGAGGGAAAAAAATTTTCGTGAAGAAGTGCTTTGGAAACAGATTTCTTTAGTACCACAAAGCGCAATGAACTCCCTCAATCCAGTTTACAAAGTGGGAGAACAAATTGTCGAAGCCATACAAGCTCATACCTCACAAGGAATAAAAGAAGCCAGGGAACGAGTTGCAGAACTATTCGACGTGGTTGGCCTTCAAAGTGAATTTATGGATAGTTTCCCACATGAGTTTTCCGGGGGTATGAGGCAACGTGCAATGATTGCAATGGCACTTGCACTAGATCCGGGATTAATTGTCATGGATGAGCCAACTACCGGACTCGATGTTCTTGTACAGGAGAGAATATTGAGGCGGATTCTGGAAATACGAAAGCAAATCAAGAGCTCCATTATTCTGATAACTCATGATATTGCTGTAATAGCAGAAATGAGTGATCGCATTGCGGTGATGTATGGAGGACGTATTATGGAACAGGCAAAGTCTCTTGATCTATTTGAATCACCTTGCCATCCGTACACGCTAGGACTTAAAAACGCATTCCCTTCGATTAAACATCTAGATCAAGAACTGATTTCCATTCCCGGTTCACCACCATCATTGTTAGGTTTACAGGCCGGATGTCCTTTTGAAGCTCGTTGTCCTTTCAGCTCCGATCGTTGTAAAAAGGATATTCCGGAAGTTGTAGTGAAAGAAAAATTTCATGAGGTGAGTTGCTTTCGTCATACGGATGCACCTGAGCTAAGAGAACATGCAACAAAATTGTCAACATGGCATTATTAGAATTAAAAAATATTTCTCGGCATTTTGAAGTTAAGAGCAGTTTGATTGATAGGTTTGTTTACGGCAGGCCCATCAGCATGATTAAGGCTGTGGAGAATGTCAACTTCATAGTCAACGAAAACGAAGTGCTTGGCATAGCCGGTGAGTCAGGATGTGGAAAATCAACGACCTGTATGATGATTTCGGGATTGGTAAAACCTTCCTCAGGAGAAATACTTTACCAAGGCAAGCGTATTGATCAGTTTGATTCTGATGAAAATCGCTTGTACCGCAGTCAAGTACAGATGATTTTCCAGGACCCATATGAAACACTTAATCCAAGATTTCGAGTTATTGACACAGTAGCAGAAGGTCCCAGAGCTCTAAAACTTTGGCCTGAGAATGAGATTGTTTCGAGAGTAGATGATATTCTCGATGCGGTTGGATTGTCCCCCTTAAAGTACGCGGAAAGATATCCTCACGAATTGAGTGGTGGTGAACGTCAAAGGGTCGGAATTGCGAGTGCCTTGGTAATGGAACCACAGATGGTGATTGCGGATGAACCTCTTTCTATGCTTGATGTCTCTATTCGTGCAGGTATTTTGGTTTTGCTGAAAAAATTAGCACTAGAACGACACTTCTCATGTGTTTATGTTTCACATGACCTTTCGATATTGGGACATATAGCCGATCGTTTAATGATCATGTATCTGGGACAGGCTGTAGAAGTTGGGCCAACCCGCGATGTTATCCAAAACCCAAAACACCCATACACTAGAGCATTGATCGGCGCTGTCCCGGTCCCTGATCCTCGTTCCAGCCGTGCTGTCCCCAACATTATAGGGGATATAAGTCGACCAATTGACCCGCCACCAGGGTGTCGATTTACACTGCGTTGTCCTTATTCAGATGAGACATGTTCACAAACGTTTTTGAAACTCGACACGAATCAGAGTGACAAACACCTTACGGCATGTCATCGGCAAGATGCTTTGGATTCCTAATAACAATCGAACTCACTATCGGTGTTAAATGATTAAAGAAAATGCAGAAGTAGTTGTTATTGGGGGTGGAGTTATTGGAGTTTCATTAGCCTATGGAATGGTTAAAAAGGGAGCAAAAGTAATCCTTGTTGATAAGGTTGATAACCGACTAACAGCATCCCGCGGAAACTTTGGTCTGGTCTGGGTTCAGGGTAAGGGTAAGGGTATGCCGCGTTATGTCGAATGGTGTATTGAGGCTACAGAAAGGTGGCCTGAGTTTGCTGAAAATCTTGAGACTGAGACCGGCTTTGATCTGAACTACGAAAAAACAGGAGGCCTGGAAATCTGTCTCGGAGAAGAAGAACAACAAGAACGTATCAATTTTATTGAAGAAATGAGCCAGGCATCAAGTAGTGGTCGATATGACTGTGAAATGATTAGCAGGAAAGAGCTGCAAAGCATGCTCCCAAAAATAAAACTTGGAAAGGAGGTTAGTGGAGCCTCATTCTGTTCTCATGACGGATGTGTAAACCCACTTAATCTTCTTAAAGCTATGAACAGTTCATTCCAGCAGAAAGGAGGGGGGTACAGACCCGAACAAACTGTTCATAAAATTGAATGTAGTTCAAGTGAATTCAAGATAGATACAGGAACGCATAGTTTCAATGCCGAAAAACTCGTCATTGCAGGTGGTTTGATGACAACTAAATTAGCCAAGATGGTGGGTATGGAGGTCCCCGTCATACCGGAGAGGGGGCAAATACTTGTGACTGAACGTACTTCCCGAGTGTTTAATTATCCTACAGCAGGAATCAGACAAAATTTTGATGGCAGCTTCATGCTGGGTTCTTCGCATGAAGCTGTTGACTACGATACAGAAACTTCATATGAAGTTCTCCAGAACATTGCTAAGCGGGCAATTCGAATATTACCAAATCTGAAAAATTTGCAACTAATCCGTAGCTGGGCTGCCCTCCGTGTCCTTACACCTGATCAAAAGCCAGTTTATCTGGAATCTGAGCAGTGCCCGGGCGCATACGCAATAACAAGTCACAGTGGAGTGAGTTTGGCTTCAATTCATTCGAGTATTCTTGTTGAGTGGATACTCGAAAAAAGAATCCCGAGAGGATTCACAGCTTTTCATCCTGAGAGGTTCAATGTTCAAGAAGCAATATGAATCTCATGAGACTGTCAGTATCATTTTCGAGGGGAAGAAACTTGATGTGGAAAAGGGGCTAACGGTTGCGTCGGCTCTACTGGTTAGCGGGAATACGGTTTTCAGATCCTCAGTTGTTAGTGGAGAACCAAGGGCGCCATACTGCATGATGGGAGTATGTTTCGAATGCCTGATTGAAATCGACGGAATTCCAAATCAACGGGCTTGTATGATTCCAGTCCGGGAAGCAATGAAAATAAAAAGACAACAAAAAACAAAGAGTGAATAGTATAAGAGCCCAGAAATTCGATTACATTATAATTGGCGCAGGGCCAGCAGGAATGGCAGCTGCGATCACCGCACGAGCTCATGGACTCAGCGTTCTTGTTCTAGATGAACAGACCTCCGCAGGAGGTCAGATTTTCCGTAACATAGAAACACTGGAGGCAACACGAAAATCTGAATTCAGTAAACTGGGTCAAGAGTATGAATCCGGAAGTTCCCTGGTCAGGCGGTTTAAAAAGTGTGGGGCTGACTACTTCCCTGATAGATCCGTATGGCAAATCGACAATAAACTGCAGATACACCATGTTTCTGCTTCTTCCTCTAAAAGTAATTCCGCCATTTCGCATTGCCAGGCGAAACGTCTCCTTATTGCGGTCGGCGCTATGGAACGCCCCATGCCTTTGCCTGGTTGGACTATCCCGGGTGTTATGCCTTGTACTGCGGCGGACGTACTATACAAGAGTTCCGGATTTATACCAGATGGGGAAGTTGTACTAGCCGGAAGTGGCCCTTTGTTGTTGCTCATAGGTTGTCGCCTGCTTGATGTTGGAGTACACGTTTCCGCGTTTCTGGATACCAGCATGAATGGGGCATTCCTGAAAGCATTGCCGTTATTACCAAATGCTCTAAGATCTCATAAGTATCTGACTAGGGGGTTATCTTTACTATGGAAAATTCGAAAAGCTGGCATTCCTATTTATTCTGGAATACAAAATATTGAGGCTTTAGGCTCCTCGAAGCTTGAAAAGGTCCGAATCAGTAAATCAGGAAAGTTCTTTGATGTTAAAGCTGATCTTTTGCTTCTGCATAATGGGGTAGTTCCCAATGTACAGATAACCAGAAATTTAGGATGTGAACACCGATGGTATGATGTCCAGAGGTATTGGGAACCGGTAGTCGATGATTGGGGGAACACCAGTGTGGGTGATGTATCAATTGCAGGGGACTGTGGCCGTGTAGCAGGTGCAGCAACATCTGAAGTTTCAGGCCATTTAGCTGCTTTGGAAACCGTTTGTCGGCTCGGTGTTATTTCACAAGCCGAAAGAGACAAGCTTTCTCAGCCTCACCGTATTGAATTGGCTAGGCACAATCATGTTCGTCCTTTTCTGGATAAACTCTTTCAGCCTGCTAAGAAATGGTTGATTCCTGAAAATGAGAAAACACTTGCTTGTCGCTGTGAAGAAGTCAAAGTGAGTGAAATTCGAGAAACAGTTCGGATGGGAATTAATGATCCAGACCGCCTCAAGTCTATGACACGTTGTGGTATGGGTTATTGTCAGGCCAGAATGTGCGGTCTTACCGTCTCTGAGATAATTGCAGAAGAAAATAAAGTTTCTCCAGAAGAAATTGGCTATTTTAGGGTCCGCTCTCCCATCAGACCTGTTACACTTGGACAAGTTGCGGAAATAGACTGAGCAGAAATGTTACGTCACATGCTTCTTTGTCTTTTGTTTCAGGTATCATTTCGTTACTCTTTTTGACGTATACATGAACTGTAAGATTCAATAATTTTACAAATCCAAAGAAATTCAAACAAAATCTTAGTTCATAATTAAATTTTTAATTTTAGAGTATTATTTACACATTTTTTATCTCTAAAACTTTATAACCTAGCTGAAACATTAATGAATTACCGACAAATAGAAGCATTTGAAGCTGTGATGAAGACAGGTAGTATGACGCTTGCCGGAAAGCTGCTTTTTATCACTCAACCTGCTGTTAGTCGACTTATTATCGAGTTAGAGCAGGAATTGGGTTTTAAATTGTTTGAAAGAAAAAAAAACAAACTTGTCCGTACTGATGAAAGTCAACTTTTCTTTGAGGAAGTCGAAAAATCGTTTATCGGGCTTTCTGAGCTGAAAAAAGCAGCAGAGTCAATTCGAGAACTAAAAAAAGGCTATTTGAGGATTATTGCAATGCCCGGTGTATCCAACTTATTGTTGCCTCTAGTGATGAAAAAATTTTGGTCTAGCAATCCGAACATAAATGTAGAAATTGAAAGCCACCCAAGAACTGTAGTTTTGGACTGGATACAATCTAAGCAATATGATTTGGGAATCGCCAATCTTCCTATTGATATCAACTTGGGGAAGCCTTATATGCCTATCGAGAATCATGAAATAAGTGTTGAGCGCAGTTTTGATTTAAGGATGTTTTGCGTCATTCCTGAAAGTCATCCTTTGTCTAAAAAGAATATTTTGACATTTAATGATATTAGTGGTCAGGATTTCGTTTCATTTCCAAAGGGGACATACATACGTTATGAAATAGATAGGATTTTGGAAAAAAATCACGTCAAATGTCGAGTAAAACTTGAAACGCGATCTACTACTGATATCTACCAACATGTCAAGCATGGCGCAGGTATCTCCATTGTTTTTCCATTTTTACAATTTGGTGAAAAACCTATTCCTGGAATACTGTTCAAGGCAATAGAGGTGGATTTTAATTTATCCCTTGCGTTCATGAGTTCAAAAAGAAAAGGTCTGTCATTGGTAGCTCAGAAGTTCATAGAAATAATAAGCCAATTCAGCTAGTTTTATATTAGTTCTTATAATTAGAATTTTTTCCTTTTACAGGAATTCTGTGTTTTGTATTAAGATCTAATTAAGCTATCTTTCAGGCCAGCGGACGGTGCCTTAGAACATCCGCCATTTTTTCAAATATTTCAACTAATTTGCAAATTAGGGGGCTGCTTTGGGAGGACCTCCATATCCATCACTTCTAAATCGGAACTAGTGGCCTTTTATAACAACTTGTCAATAATATAGCCTTGCAATTCCAGCATTCTAAGGGAATTATTAGGTGTCCGAATAGGTGTCTCTCAGCCCTGATATTCAGTGGAATTTTTTAGCACCTTTAATGAGGCTCACACGAGAAAATTTTTGTATCATTTTTGTGCCATTAGCTTACAAAATCAGGCTATATTGTGGGGATGAGGCAATAGTGAAGAACTTTTATAATATTGATATTGTTATCCTTATTTGTTGCAGTATGTCCCTGCTTACCCACTCTGAAAGACTCTCTAATCTGAATGTTGGGAGTTCGAATCTCTCCGCCCGCACCAGAATAATCAATCCATTTGTGTAAAGACTAATTTTCATCCCAGATGGATTCTAATTCAACTCCCAGCCCGTCAGCAAGACGGTTAACGTACGCATAGTAGCCGGTTACCTGCACAATATCGAGTATAGCAACATCGCTGAAACCTGATTCCCGCAGTGCTATTACGTCCGCTTTAACCATGCTCCACGGTTCTTTAGTAAGCTTAACGACATAGTCCAGCATTGTGCTGTCTTGTTCCGATATGTCTGCGTTTTTGTAATCCTTGATGAATTTCTCAACAAACTCACTATCACGAGTAATTTTACGAAGACCCGCTCCGTGATGAACTATTCAGTAATGGCACTGGTTTACGGTAGAGA
>Ga0208640_1000862_pt1 | contig 12704 bp, 13 predicted proteins | sample ETNtaG_23_FD_185774 | JGI IMG/M metagenome (GOLD analysis project Ga0208640, IMG submission 185774) | Marine microbial and viral communities from oxygen minimum zone, Eastern Pacific Ocean - ETNP201310SV72 (SPAdes) (version 2) | ecosystem: Environmental > Aquatic > Marine > Oceanic ... | reverse complement strand
GTAAGAACAGAAACTGTTGCTAAATAATTGTTTTTAGTATTTTCAACAGGTGAAAAAACTGACAAACCTTCATGTGCTGTAGCAGCGCAGTGATAAACTACATCGATATTTTTCATAATTTTGTTCAACTTTTGGAAATCGCAACAATCTAATTTATGAAATTCTATATTTTTTGGAAGATTATCAAGATTCCCACCTATTAAATTATCGATTCCGATAACTTTATATTTTAAATTTTGTAACTTTTCACATAGATGTGATCCTAAAAAACCAGCCGCTCCAGTAACTAAAATCTTTTTCATAAATTTACTTTTAATCCATCATAGGCTGGTATCACATTTTTTGGAAGTAGCTTTAACAATAAACTGTAATCTAATGTTGAATGAAGATTGGTAAGTATAGTTTTTTTTGGTTTTAGGTGTCTATGAATATAAAGGGCATCATCTAAATTAAAATGAACTGAGCTTCTTATTATTCTTAAACAATCTAAAACTAAATATCTAAGATTTTTCAATAGTTTTATATTGACAATTGATAAATCGTTACAATCGCTTATGTAAGCCAATTTTTCAAAAACATATATTGTTGTTTTTGTATATCCATGTTTTGCTTGAAAAGTTCTAAAAGAGATTTTTTCAGTATTTTTACCTAATGAAAATTTTTTTTTAATTATATTAGATTGGACAATGGCTGGATAACCGGGGACAGACTTAAAGCAATAATCAAACCTTTTTTTTAAGTTGTTTATTGTTTTCAGATTTCCATAAATGTTAATTTTTTTATTATTTTTCCAAAAAAAGGGTCTTATTTCGAATAAACCGTTTGTTTGATCTGCGTGTTCATGAGTAAAAATTATTGATGATAATTTTTTAATATTATTATTATTAAATTGATTTTTTATATCAGGAGATGTGTCTATTAAAACAAAATTTGATCCTTTTGAAATTAATGCAGAACATCTGCTCCTTATGTTTTTTTTGTTATTCTTTTTGCATTTTCCCCAATATCCATCAATTCTTGGTACACCCACAGAATTGCCACAACCCAAAATGATTAACTGAGCTTTCATATAAAATTAAAGAGTTTTTTAAAATTTGTAGTAGTATTAAATATAATACTTTGTTTTGTAACTTTTTTAATCTGTGACAACTTTTCAATGGTATGTAATATAAATGAGGGTTCGTTAGTCTTTCCTCTGTAAGGATTTGGAGCCAAATAAGGTGAATCAGACTCTACTAACAAATTTTCAATTGGAATAGAAGAAATTGTTTCCGATAATTCTATTGAGTTTTTAAAAGTAATAATTCCGCTAACTGAAATGTAACAATTTATATCTAATAGCTTTTTGGCAAAATCTTTTGATCCCGTAAAACAGTGCATTAAAATCTTCAAATTAGAATTTTTTTTTTCACTTTTTAATATTTCATAAGTGTCAGACTCTGCATTGCGAGAATGAACAATTATGGGCACGTTTAATTCCGATGCTGCTTTAATGTGTTCGATAAAACTTTTCTTCTGGACTTCTTTATCACTATGGCTATAAAAAAAATCAAGGCCAGTTTCACCAATGCCAATGATTTTTTTATATTTTTTTTTTACATTAAAGATGATGCTTGAATCTATATATTTATATTTTTGAGTTTCGTGAGGATGAATACCGTATGTGCCATATATGTTCTTGTGTTTTTTTAGTATCAATAAAATCCGTTTGAAACTTTCAGGAGTTGTACAAATTGTGAGTAAATGGTTAACTTGACTAAATTCTGCTCGTTTAACAACTTCGTTTAATTGATCATAAAGTTCGGCATAATCCAAATGACAGTGAGAATCAACAATCATTAGGTAATTTTCTTAAATAATATATTTAATTCATTAATTTGAACCTCATTAGGAATCAAAATATTTCCATCTAGAAAATCATTGTTCCTGTTTTTATTGGTTATATTTAAAGCGTCCAAAACTTTTGTTGATGCGTTAGGTATAATTGGATTTAGTAAAATAGAAATTTTTGCAATTTGCTCTAATGAAATATGCAAAATATTGTTCATCTTTTCAACATTATTATTTTTTAACTTCCAAGGCTCTTCGTCATTGATATATTTGTTTGTCAAAAAACTAATATCTATAACCGATTTTATATAATTGTTAAGATTCTGATAGCGCATCTCTTTTTTTAAATTTTTAGTTAGAATACTTGTTTGATCAATTAATTTTTTATCAGATTCAGATATATTTTTGGTTTTAAAAACTTTATTATTGCAATTATTTTTTACGAAAGAAAAAACTCTCTGACATAAGTTGCCATAATTATTTGCGAGATCACTATTAATACATCTTTTAAGACTATCTGAGGAAATGTTTCCATCGCTACCATGAGAAACTTCCTTCATTAAATAATATCGAAGTTCGTCAATACCATAAGTATCAATTATTTCTAATGGGTTTAATATATTGCCTTTTGATTTAGACATTTTTTCATCACCCGAAAGAATCCATCCATGACCAAAAACTCTATTGGGGGGATTTAAGCCTGCTGCAAGTAAGAAGGCTGGCCAATAAATCGCATGAAATCTTAATATATCTTTGCCAATAACATGTAATGATACTGGCCAAAAATTTTTATAAAGTTCATCCTCAATATTGGGAAAGTTTAGAGCGCTTATGTAATTTGTTAAAGCATCTAACCAGACATAAATGACATGTTTCTCATTATTTGGTACTTTTATACCCCAGGTAAAAGATGTTCTGCTAACAGATAAGTCTTTGAGACCTCCTCTTACAAAGTTGATCACTTCATTTCTTCTAGATATGGGAAGAATAAAATTTTCATTCTTATCATAAAATTCTAGTAACTTATTTTGCCATAATGATAACTTAAAAAAAAAAGATTCTTCCTCAACCCATTCTACTGAGGAACCAGAAAAAGTAGAAAATTTTTTTCCATTTTTTTCTATTACCTCATCTGAATTATAATAAGCTTCATCGGACACCGAGTACCAACCTTTATATTTTGACAAATAAATATCTCCAGATTTAAGCAATTTATTCCACAAATCGTTTACAGCTCTATAATGCCTTTTTTCTGTAGTTCTAATAAAATCATCATTAGACAAATTTAATTTTTTAGCTAAATCTTTAAAAACTTGAGACATCTTGTCACAATAAATTAATGGTTCTAGTCCGTTTTTTTCAGCTGCTTTTTGAATTTTAAGTCCATGCTCATCAGTTCCAGTTAAAAAGTAAACCTTATTATTGTCGTTACGATTAAATCTAGCAAAAACATCAGCCAATATATTGGAATAAGCGTGTCCCATGTGTGGTTGTCCGGATGGATAATAAACTGGTGTTGTTATGTAAAAATTATTTTTTTTCATTTTGTAAAATATCTTTAACCCAGATAAAAACATTCTTTTCGTCTAAATTAAATTTTTTTATATTATTAATTTGTCGTAATATTTGAGATTGATTTATAATGTAATTATTTAAATTTTTATTATTGCTCAAACACAATTCATTATAAAACTTTTGGACAAAAAGTGAAATAAAAGTAAGAGTTTCTAAACTTTTGTTAGTCTTATATTGATCAATAAAGTGAATAATACAATTAAGCAAATTTTTTTTAATATTAATATTTACTTTATCTAGTGATAAAAAATATTTGACCAAGTTACCAGGTGAGTCAAAATAAAAATCTTCCATAATTGAATTTGTTTGAAATTCATTTCTATATTGAGCGATAATTTTTGTTAGGATACTTTTCTTCTGCATCAGAGTAAAAGAAAACTTAAATTCTCTACAACGCGATTTTATTGTATCTAGAATTTTTGAAGCACTATTATGGATAATAAAAAAAAAAGTATTGTCTTGTGGTTCTTCAATAGACTTTAATAATGCATTTGAGGAATTTAAATTCAGGTATTCAGCATTATCTATCATTATAATTTTCAAATTTTTCTTATATGAAGTTTTGTTAAGAAAATTTATCAAATTTCTTACTTGTTCAATTTTTATATCCCTTTCTTGAAAATTATTTTCTATTAAAAAAAAATTTGGATGGATATTTGCATTTAAAAGTTTATAACTAATATTGTTTTCGTTAATAGAGGAAGTTTTAACAGAATATTTTTCTTCTTCTTTTTGTGATAAAAGATAGTTGATATAATGATAAGAAAATGTTGCTTTTCCTAACCCTTTGGGCCCACTCAATAATATACTATTTGGAAGTTTATTTTTTTCATAAAGCTCAATGAAAGAATTAAAATAATTCCCATAACCATAAAGATATAGTTGTTTTCTTGGTAACTGAGTTTCTACATCGTCATTATAATTTATTTTCATTTGCAATAAGTTTTGATAAATTTTTTATATATTATTTCTTCAGTTCTGGATGTATCAAATGAATTATCAACAACTATATATTTTCTTTTGTTAGTTTGTGCAATTTTTAAAAATGCTTTTTGAACCTTATGATAAAAGTTTTTAGTAAATCTATCATATCTATTTTTATTTTTCCTTTTCCTTAATCTTTGCATAGCTTTTGATATTTTAGATTTTAGTATAAATGTCAGATCAGGTTTTATCTGATCTAAAATATATCTGTGTATGTTATTTACCAAATTTCTGCTTATCCCCTTGCCATAAACTTGATAAGCCAAAGTAGAATCGATAAAGCGATCACATATAATAATTTTTTTTTTAAGTATTGCTGGATAAATCTTTTTTTTTACATGCTCATTTCTTGACGCCATGTATAGCAAAGTATCAGTATATTTATCGAATTTCTCTTTAGATCCTGGATAATAATAATCATCAAGAATTAATCGTCTTATTTTTTCTGCAGCAGCTGTACCACCTGGTTCTCTTGTATAAAGTGCTGGAAGTTTCATGCTCTTAATTTTTTTGAACAGTTTTTTACTTTGATACGACTTACCAGAACCTTCAATTCCCTCGAATGTGATAAAAAGCGATTTTTTTTTATACATCTCCCCAAACCAGGAAATTAAGCGATTTGAATAATCTTGAGAAAATATTAGTTCTCTTTATTTCTTCAGAAGAAAAAATATCAACCTTTTTTTTTAATTGATTTGATGCATAAATATTTAAAACACCAAGTTTTTCTCCTTTTTTAATGGGAGCTCGTACTGGACTATTATATTCGACAACTGCTTTAATTGTTTTCTTTTTTCTTTTCGGCACTGTTAGGTATATATCCTCATTAACATGTGTTTCAATTTTGTTCTTTTTTCCATGCCACACATTTAATTTTGCAATAATTTCATTTTTTCCTGCTACTTTAACTGTATCAAATCTTCTCAGACCCCATGTTAGTAGTTTAGTTGATTCACGAGTTCTTGCTCTTTTGGTCTTAAATCCACTAACGACAGAAGTGATTCTTCGTTCACCATCTTTTATTGAAGCCGCCAAAGAATATTTTTCTACAGTCAAAAAACCAGTTTTTATACCATCGACTCCAATATCTCTAAATAACAATGTGTTTCTATTATTTTGAGTAATAGGATCTCCACCAGTACGATCCCAAGTAAAAGCTGTCACTTTATAATAAGGATAGTATTCAGGGTAATTTTCAATCATGTATCTAGATAGTTTTAAAATATCTTCAACCGTAGAATAATTATTTGGATCATTTATACCTGATGAATTAGCAAAATTTGTATTTTTTAAACCAATATCTCTAGATTTCTCGTTCATTAAAATCACAAAATCTTCTTCAGTTCCAGATAATCCTTCGGCTAAAGCTAAACATGCATCATTACCCGAAACTATAATTATCCCTTTAAGTAAATCTTCGACGGAAACCTTATCATTTGCCACTATAAACATTGATGAATAACCGCTTTGTGACATTCTCCAGGCTTTTTCAGAAATTGTAATCATTTCGTCTAAAGAAGTTTCTCCCTTTTTGAGTAAATCAAACACAATAATTGTAGTCATTATTTTTGTCATTGAAGCTGGGTAAATTCGTGTCTTTGAATTTTTTTCATAAAGAATATTACCAGACAAGTGATCTTGTAAAATAACATAAGGTGCTTCAATTTCAATTTTAGAAAATGTTTTTTGACAATTTAATAAAAAAATTAAAAAAAATAAAAAAAAATATAAATATCTCATCTTTATTCTCTATAAATGTTTAAATCTTCAAATCCTAAATTATTTAAACTAATATAGACAAATTTTAAAGCATTAAAATTTTTAAATGGACCGACCGAAAGCCTATATTTATTATCATTAATTTTTTTGATTAAGAAATTCCTTATTTTGGTTTGTTTGATTAAATCATTTTTTAAGTTATTGGCTGAATTAAAATAATAAAAATCAGCTATAATTAATATAAATTTATTCTTTTTTGGTACATTTGTTTTTATACTTGTTATTTCCTTTGATAAATCGTCCATTCTGATTTCATCAACAGGAATTTTTTCGGCCACTTTTTTTTCCTCATCAAATATTATGCCCTCTTTTGCAACAAAAGTTATATTTTTTTTTATCTCAAATAATTCTACGTAAGGATTATTAAAATCAAGTCCTAAATTTTTGGCAGCTTTTTTGCTTATCACAACATTAAATATTTTAGGATAATTTGCTACCTTATGAATTTTGGTTTCTATAACTTTTGAATTTTCGGGGTTAATAATTTTCACAGAAGTATTCTTTTTTAAAAAAGAATGCATAACTATGACTTCAGCATCATTTATTCGCTTATCAATGTCTTTTCTGACATCTAATTTTTTATTAATAACCCCTTCTTCATAAAGTCTTCGATCATAAATTAGAGCAAATCCATGCGAATTGTGAAAATTTTTTTTTTCTTCTTTTTGTTTTTTTTCTATTAAAATAAATTTGCCAGAATCTTTATCATAAACAACTTTTTTATTATTAGCACATGAGCTCAATGCTAAAAGTATAAAAAAAAATACGCTAATTTTAATTAATTTCATATCTTAATCATTTTAGCTAATGTACATACGCTAATTCCAAATCTTAAGGATTTATTCCATTTTAAAATTTTTTCGTAATTGCTAAAAATCAAATAAGTAGGTGTATTAGGCTCACCATCAGGTAATACTAAAGCTGCCCTATAATTGGCCTGTAAATCTGAACCATCTATATTAACAACTCCCATTTTTTTCCAATTAGAAATTTTTAATCTGTGATGAATTTTTCGTGCTGACAAATTAAAATATTTTTTATTAATTTTTTTAGTTGTTTTTACTTGTAAAAGACATGGATGTCCTCTTTTCCAACCAATTTTATTAATATAATTTGCAGCAGAAGCTAGAGAATCTTCTAATGAATTTATTAGTTCAATCTTCTCATTATTATCATAATCAATGGCGTATTTTTTGGTAGTTGATGGCATAAATTGAAAATTCCCATAAGCTCCTGCCCAAGACCCATAATATTTACTCGGATCAATTAATTTTTTATCTACCAATTGTAATAGGGTGAACAATTGTGATGAAAAGAAATCACTTCTTCTCTTGTCATAGCTTAATGTTGCTAAAGATGAAATGATATCCATCTTTCCAACATACTTGCCATAAATAGTTTCTATACCCCACAAAGATAATAAAATTTCTTTATCAACATTAAATTTATTCTCAATTTCGTTAAATAATTGGTTATTTTTTTTTAATAACTCTCGAGCTTGTTTTGCTTTTTTTTGAGTTGCTCTCTTTTTGACGTATGTGTTCGTATCTTCAAAAAATTCAGGTTGTTTACGATCATAAATAATAACTTGCTCTAAAAATTTTATATTTTTAAATGTAATATCAATAGTCTCTTGTGAAATACCTTTTTTTAATGCTTTATTTTTATATGACAAAAGCCATTCTTCGAAACTTTTATCTGAGTTGGCAGCAAAAGTAGAAGTAAAAAAAGAAATTATAAACATGAACAAAAAGATAATAATTTTAAAAAAGGGTGGCATAAGATTAATTATCACATGAAATAAGGTTTAACCATTTTTTTAAATCTATGTAGTTCATGCATTGTTTATGCGAGTCCATGCGCTACGTTTGGCGACGAAATCAGTCGTCTGGTTATTTTTTCGGCTTTCTTCAAGTACAACTTTGAGACGATCGCTAATTTTTGCTAGATAAGTTTCCAAAAAATTTTCAGTCCCATTAATTTCACATGCTATTGCAATTACGCCACCTGAATTCACCAGAAAATCGGGTGAATATATTATATTATTCTTCATTAACCATTCTCCGGTTGCTAAACTATCAAGTTGATTATTTGCTGCGCCAACTATTGCTTTACATTTGAGATATTCCTTATTTGATGAGTTTATTGATCCACCCAGAGCGCAAGGTGAAATTATATCGCAGTCAGTTTTGAATAAATCTTCAGGTTTTGTTTCTATAAATTTAATTTCTTTTTTTAATTCGTTGATTAGCTCTGAATTAATGCTTGATGCTGTCACTTTGGCTCCAGCTTTAACAAGAATTTTGGCTAATTTACTACCAACCTTTCCTATTCCACTAATCGCTAAATGAATGTTTTGTACTCTACCGTTATTATATAGAAAATCGCACGTGCATTGAATTGCTTTAAATATGCCTCTTGCGGTTGGTGTCGAAGTCTCTACGTTTATACCATAAACATACTTCGTTTCTTTAGAACATTCTATTAAATCTTCTTTAAACGTATTAACATCTCCTGCTGTGAGATATTTACCTTGTAAATATTCAACTGCTTCTGCGTAACTTCGATAAAGTTCTGGTGTTTTTTTTATGCCATTAAGATTAAGGGTTGCTTTTCCACCTCCAAAATTAATTCCACAAATGCTATTTTTAAGAGTCATCGCCTCAGAAAGATTTAAAGCATCAGTTTTTTGTTCATCAAAACTATTGTATGACCATGTTCGAACACCTCCCAAAGCAGGTCCAAGTTTAGTATTATGTATTGAGATAATACAATCTAACTGGGTAGTTTCGTTAGTTGCGTGAATAACTCTCTCATAACCTTTAATTGGAATTTCTTTTATTTTCAAAGACATAGTCAATAATTCTATGAAAAAAATTAATAATTATTAATAATATTTTCTTTGGTATGTGTGAATACTTTTATTAATTCGTTAATACCAACTTCAATTTTAATTTTTGCTCTAAAACCTTTTTTTTCTATTTTTTTATTACTTACAAAATAATCTCTTTGGTCAGGATCTTTCTTATTTTTTATTATTTTAATTTTTAAATATTTTAATCTATTCTTAATTTTTTTTGCCAGCATTAATTTGCTTAGATTTGCAGATGATAATCCCAGATTATATATGTTCGATTTGAGTTTATTAAAATTTTTTACTGAATAAACGATAGCATCCACAACATCTTTGACGTGTATAAAATTCCTTCTAAAATGAGGCTCGTAAAGTTTTAGTTCTTTTTTATTGATTGAATTATAAACAAAATTATTAACCAGAAGATCAGTTCTCATTCTATACGAATTTCCAAAAACAGTAGCTAATCTAAAACATATAACATTTTTAGATTCCATAACCATTTTTTCAGCTTCAACTTTTGTAATACCGTACAAGGATATAGGTTTTAAAGGTGAATTTTCATCACAAAATTTATCCTTTTTCCCGATGCCATAACCTGAATTGGAAGTTAAAAAAATTATTTTATTCTTTTTTCTTGTATTTTTCATTAAAAACTTTATCGAATCTAGATTTACAGAGACGGCTTCTTTTTTATTTTTTTTACATAAAGGGGCCCCAACCAAAGCTGCTAACGGAATTATAAATTCGTTTTTCTTTATTTCTTTTTTAATTAAATTTTTATTTCTAACGTCATCAACTATTAATTTGAAATTTTTATTAAAGCAAAGATGATTTAGAGATGTTGATGAATATTTTAATAAATCTATTACAGTAACTTTGTAACCAAGTTGGACTAATTTTGAAACTAACATTGATCCTATATATCCCGCTCCCCCAGTAACCAAAACTTTTTTTTTCATAACTATATTCGATTTAAAATATTACAAATTTTTTTTATTTTACTTTTAGACAAAGATGGATAATTTCCTACGTAATAACCAAAAAAATGAATGTGTTCAACCTCGATAAAAGTTTTTAAATTTATTTTCTTAGCAATTTCTTTTAAATAAGGCTGTCTCAATTGATTTCCACCACCAGCACTACCTCTTCTAAACTCAATTTTATTTTTTGTGAGATTTTTTTCAAAATAATTTCTGAGTTTTAAACTTTTTGTTTTTAAAATAACAGGAAAAGCATAATTACAACTACCCTCAAGATCAAAATCAGTTCTGTATTTGGTGTTGTCAAGTAACTTTAAAAAAAGCCTAAAATTTTCTTTTCTTTTATTATTATTTCTGTCCAATGACCTGAGTTGACTCAAACCAATAGCAGCACCTATTTCATTATTTCTGAAATTATAACCGGGGTAAAGAAAAATAAATTTTGGTGAAAGGTAAGGATATTTTTTTGCAATTTTTTTTTCAAATAATAGATTATTTGATTCTCTTATCATACCGTGAGATCTCAGCATTTTTAGCATTTCATAAATATTCTTATCATTTGTACATATCATGCCGCCTTCAATAGTCGTCATATGATGTGCGTAGTAAAAAGAAAAATTAGATATCTTTCCAAAAGTTCCTAATTTTTTTTTTTTAAATGTTGCGCCATGAGATTCGCTAACATCTTCTATTAGAGTAACATTTCTTTTTTTCAGAAAAGAAATTAATTTTGTCGTCAATCCATTAAAACCTTGTGCGTGTGTTATAAAAACAGCTAAAGTATTTTTATTAACTTTTTTAATTATTTCATTCGTCGACATACATAAATTTCTAGGATTTATATCTACAAAAACAGGTTTAAAATTATTTTGAATTACTGAATTTATATCAGAAATCCACGTTAAGGCAGGTAAAATTACTTCCCCTTTTCCGTATAAAATTTTTAAAGCGGCCATTGTCAAAAAATTCGCTGAAGAACCTGAATTTACAAATACACTATATTTAATCCCAAGCCATCTAGACCATTTTTTTTCAAACATCTTAACGTATTTTGATTGAGTTAATATTTCATTTTTTATTTTAAGCATTTTTATTGCCGCACCCATGTCAGTGTTAGTAAAATTATTGTGCATTAGTGGATGATAAAATTTCATATGGATAATAATCGATAATTGATAAATTATTCTTTGTTTTTGGGTGTAAACAAAATTTTGCTTCCTTCTGATGAGAATTTAAAAGGTATAGTTATTAATTTTTTGAAATATTTAATAAAACTTTTTTGTTTAAAATAAGGTACATAAAATAATAAAAAACCACCACCTCCAGCTCCAAGCAATTTACCTCCCAAAGCACCTTTTTTAACAGCATTGTTATAAATATCATCTATATAATAGTTGCTAACAGAGGAACTAAGACTCTTTTTCAACAACCAAGATTCATGTAATAGTTTGGCAAAATCGTTTAAATTTCCTTGTTTCAATAATTTTTCACTTTCAGTTGTTAAATTGATTATATTTAAAATATCGGCCTTTTTAGATCCATTTAATTTTTTTGTATAAGATTTGGCAATGGTATGAGCGGTTCGAGTGACACCGGTATAAATCAGTAATAAATTTTTATTTAATTTCTCAAGTATTTTTTTTTTAATATTAATTGGATTAACAGAAAATCCGCCTCCTATGTTAAAAGCAATCTTATTAAATCCGCCATAACAGACGGCTATTTGATCTTGTGATCCCACAGCCTCTTTTAATATTTTTTGTTCGAAGTGTATACTTTTTTGAGCCAATGTCTTTTTCCCAATAATTTTTCCTTGAAAATTATTTAATAAATTCATCAATCCAACCACAAAAACAGAACTCGATCCCATTCCACTTCTTGAAGGCAAATCTCCATCATAATGAATTTCTAAACCATTTTTAATTTTAAAATGTTTTAACATTTCTCTAACAACATTGTGTTTTATATGGTTGATTTTTTTAACCTGTTCTAGTTGGGACCACACGATACGATATTTGTGTTTAAAAAATGGTGGCAAATTTCTACAAGAAATATAAATATATTTATCAATTGTGGTTGATAAAATTAAACCTCCGTTTTTTACATACCATTCTGGGTAATCCGAACCGCCGCCCATAAATGATATTCTGTATGGTGTCTTTGAAATTATCATATATGTATTATCTAAGTTATAACTTTAATTTCGATAAAATTAAATGTATCAACCAATATAGATAAAAGTTGTATTTATAAATATAAAAATATATTAAGGTCACCTAGAGCTAGACTTTGGAAGGGTGGCTGAGCGGTTGAAAGCACTGGTCTTGAAAACCAGCAATGGGGCAACTCATTCGTGGGTTCGAATCCCACCCCTTCCGCCAATTTATATACCAATTTAACTTACTCACCCTATAATTTAAAATTTTTAAGCATTTTAGAAACCTTGTTGTTTGGAATTATTTCACTGTTTTCTTTGTCATAATACCAACGATATAAAATTTCATCATCTACAAACAATAACTGTTCAAGATTCAAGAGATCATCGTTATTAAATCTATCAATATATTCTTTAACAAAATTTCCAAGCAGTATATCCATTTCTTTAGTCCCTCTATGTGTAGATCTATAAATAATCTGTTTTTTTAAAATTTCTTTATCTATCATCATTCAATAAAATTTATTGTATATTATAGATTAAT
>Ga0208640_1000854_pt1 | contig 12790 bp, 13 predicted proteins | sample ETNtaG_23_FD_185774 | JGI IMG/M metagenome (GOLD analysis project Ga0208640, IMG submission 185774) | Marine microbial and viral communities from oxygen minimum zone, Eastern Pacific Ocean - ETNP201310SV72 (SPAdes) (version 2) | ecosystem: Environmental > Aquatic > Marine > Oceanic ... | reverse complement strand
TGGTGGGCACTTGGCGAAATGCCACATGGGCGATTCGATTTTATGAAAAATTTGGTTTTATTCTTCACGCAAAAGAACAATCAACTTTATTACTTAAAAAATATTGGAAAATACCATCAAAACAAATCAAATATTCAGTAGTTTTAGAAAGATTTTAGATAAAATAATTGAAAAAAATATCTCCAATGATAAGAAAACCTAAATGATTATAGAGTGTAAAAAATGTCTAAAAAGATTTTCAGTAAAAGACAGCGATATACCCACTAAAGGAAGAACTGTTCAGTGCGGTAACTGTTCCGCACAATGGCTCCAGATGCCTATACAATCTGCGATTACAACTGAAAATTTAGACATAGAAAAAAAATCTTCCAAAATTACTCCTTCGATTAAAGCTGATAATTTAGAAGCAGAAGATGATTCAAGTCAAGACCTTTCAAAAAATGAATTCATGGCTTCGGATGGTAAGAATTATAAATTCCTTGGAAGTCAGTGGGCCGAAATGTTGCCTTCGGGTAAATTCGGAAGATTGGCTAGAAAGAATATTTCAAAAGAACTAAACAAATTAGCTGGTAGAAAAGAAGTTAAAAAAAAGAAAATTCAAAAACCCACTCGATCACTTAATCAATATCAGGAAAAACAAAATAATGGGATGGGTATATTTAGTTATTTGATGGTTTCAATTATATCTATTGCTGCATTAATATTACTTTTAGATACATTCAAACATCAATTAATTTCTGTCTTTCCTAGTTTAGACAATTACTTAGTTTATATTTTTGAAACCTTATATAATATTTATATAATTGTTAAAGATCTTTTTAATAACTATAAATAAATGATTAAATATATAACCACTCCTTTTAAATGGTTTTTTAAATTAGAAGCTGCAAGTGGTTTGGTTTTGCTTATAGCAGCAGCTATTGCTCTGATTCTAAGCAATTCAGATTTGAGTGGTCATTACTTTGGTATATTAAAAACTCACATATTAATTGGTACTCAAAATTTTGGTTTAAATTTAAGCGTTCTTCATTGGATCAATGACGTATTGATGTGTGTTTTTTTCTTTGTTGTCACTTTGGAAATTAAAAGGGAATTTATTCATGGTGAGCTTTCAAGGCCTAAGCAAGCAGCATTACCAATAATCGGCGCTATAGGTGGTATGGCTGTTCCAGCGATTATTTATGTAATAATCAACTTTGAAACTGGTAATACACTTAGAGGCTGGGCAATACCATCGGCGACTGATATTGCTTTTTCAATTGGCGTCTTGTCATTATTAGGTAAGCGAGTTCCAGTTTCTTTAAAGGTTTTTTTATTGGCTTTGGCAATAATAGATGACTTGGGTGCAATTATAATCATAGCCTTCTTTTATTCAACGGAACTTCAATATATGTATTTAATTTTAATGATGGGATCTTTTTTAACTTTGCTCATTATTAATAAACTTGGAGTGAAAAAATTCGCACCCTACCTGTTAATTGGACTATTCCTCTGGGATTTTACCCATGAATCTGGAATTCATTCGACAATATCAGGAGTTCTCTTAGCTCTCACAATACCTCATCGACTTCATGAAAAAGATTTTTCATTATTATTAAAATTGGAACATATTTTATCACCCTATGTTGCCTTTGGAATTATGCCTCTGTTTGCTTTTGCAAATGCAGGCGTTTCACTTGATGGAGTGTCAATGAACTCCTTGATGGCACCTGTTCCTTTGGGAATTTTATGTGGATTATTTTTTGGAAAACAAATTGGAGTATTTCTATTTTCTTACTTATCTGTAAAATTTAAATTTGCAGAAATGCCTTCAAATTCAAATTGGTTTAAATTTTATGGAGTTGGTATTTTGACAGGTATAGGATTTACTATGAGTTTATTTGTTGGAAATCTAGCTTTTGTTGAAAACAACCAATATATGGATGGAGTAAAAATTGGTGTTTTATCCGGATCAATATTATCTGCTCTTATTGGATATTCATTACTGTCGTTAGCTACCAAAAAAAAGTCTGTCCTGTGAAACTAATAGTTCACAGAGCAAAAAAAATAGAAATAGAAAAAACTTAAATTTAAATTCGATAATTATTTAACACAATATTTTTTATGTACTTTTTTAGATCAATTTTGCCAAAATATTTATAAACTTTATTAGATAGATTCATATTTGTTAATGCTGATGCATATCTTTCTCCAGGTCTTTTGGGCAAATATTTGATTTTTGTTCCAAACATTTTAGCGACATCTAAAATTGAATAAGTTTTATGGTTTGCAATACTATAATGTCTGCAAAGATTTTTTTTCCAGGCTTGGTAACAAATTTCAACAGTATCATAAATATGAGTAAACCTTCTTGTTTGGTTACCTGGCTTTACAATTGGTAAAGGTTTTTTTGATTTATAATGATCTTCGAAAATTCCTATTACTGTTGCCATTTTACCTTTGCTTATTTGGTATGGTCCATAAACATTGTAAAAATAAATTACTTCATATTTAAAGTTAAACCATTTCTTTAGATTTTCTAACAATTCTAAATTTTTTGCTTTTGTAAAAGCATAAGGAGACAAGTTTTTATCATTTCCCTTATTTCCCAAAGATGCTGATGTAGCAGAATAGATAAGTTTGATTTTGTTTTTTAGACAATAGTTAAAAACAGCATTGCTTCCGATAGAATTTGAATTAATACATTCGTTCATTTTTATAAAACTTTGATAAATCCTAGCAAATTCACCGAAATGAAAGATGGAATTGATACTCTTGGTATTTTTTAGAATCCGAGAAATATTTATTGTATCTGCTTTTATATAATTTACTCTATTATTTTTGATATGATTTTTTTTTGAACCAGAAGAATAATTATCAATACTAATTATCTTAAATTTAGTTTTTTTTAATAATAAATTAATTAAATTGGTACCTACAAAACCCGCGCCCCCCGTTATAACAATTTTATTTTTTTTCATTTCATAGTTGTATTTTTAATCCATCAAACGCCGGTTTTACATTGATTGGTAATTTTTTCAATAAAATATTATAATCTAAATCAGAATGTAAATTTGTCAAAATAGTATTCATAGGTTTAATTTCTTTTAAAATATCCAGAACTTCGCTGAGTGTAAAATGAGACGGGTGAGGATTAAATCTCAAACAATCAATTATAAAATATTTTAAATTTTTTAATTTATTTAAGTTTGAATTTGAAAGTTTGTTACAATCGCTAATATATGCAGTATTGTTAAATATATAGCCAATACTATTTATTTTTCCATGTCTCACTTTGATAGATTTAAATTTAATTAATTCTTTTTTAGAACCTAAGGAAAAATTATTTTTTAATTTATTGACATTAAATATTGCTGGATATTCAATTTCATCGTTAAAAAAATATGAAAAGTTATTTTTTAAATAAGACAAGGTTGTTTTATCAGCATAGATATTTATCTTTTTTTTATTTTTTAGAAAAAAAACCCTTAAATCATTAATTCCATGAGTTTGGTCGGCATGTTTGTGCGTATACAAAACTGAAGAAATATTTTTTATTTTATTCCTTAACAATTGAGATCTAAGATCTGGCGAGGTATCGATTAAAATATTGTTATTTCCTTTTGAAATAAGAACGGAACATCTTGTTCTGTAATTTTTTATATTTTTCTTATTACAGAAACCCCAATATCCGTCCGCTCTTGGTACACCCATAGAACTTCCGCAACCTAAAAATGTTAGAAAAATTTTCACTGACTTAATGAAAATAATTTATTAAAATTATTAGATGTATAAAGTATTAAATCATCATAAGTAATTTGTTTGATTTCTGCTAATTTCATAGCTGTATATTTTATAAATGAAGGCTCATTGGCAGATCCTCTCTTTGGCATTGGTGCAAGGTAAGGTGAATCAGTTTCAATAAGAAGTCTATCAATGGGTATTAAAGATGCAGTTTTCTGTAATTCTTTACTTTTATTAAAAGTAATTATTCCACTTAGAGAGATGTATGCTCCTAAACTAAGCATTTTTTCTGAAAAATCGGAAGATCCAGTAAAACAATGCATGAGAATTTTTGGATTCCTAGAAGAAAAATCTTTTAAAATGTTAAAGGTATCAATTTCAGCATTTCTAGAATGAACTATTATAGGAAGATCAAGATCAATAGATGCCTCAATGTGTTCAACAAATTTTTTTTTTTGGATTAATTTATCGCTATTTTGATAATAAAAATCTAAGCCCGTTTCACCTATGCCAATAATTTTTTTATTTTCATTCCTGAGTGAAATTAACATTTTTTTGTCTACATTAATATGATCTTTGGTTTCGTGAGGATGAATCCCTATACTTCCATATATATTTTTATATTTTAAAATTATTCTTTTAAGCATTTCAAAGCTTTTTAAACTAGTAGAAATAGTCAACAAACATCCAACGCCTGATAATTCTGCTCTATTTACAATTTCATCCAATTTTTCATATAGTGGTGAATGGTCTAGATGACAGTGAGAATCAATCATTGTTTTTTTCAATCTTTTTAAAAAGTATTCCTTGATTTATTATTTTTGTTCCGGGCCTATTTATAAGATGATCTGTGATGCTGCTTAGTTTTAAAGTTTTTGTGTTTAACCCTAAAGATGTAAGAGCTTTGTTTGCTGAGCAAGGTATTATTGGCAATAACAAAATTGAAATTTTCCTTATTATTTCCAAAGAAACATAAACTATTGTATTTAATCGTTTTTTATCATCTTTCTTATTCCAAGGAGCCTCGTCATTGAAATATTTATTTGCATTAGATGATTTATCAATAATAAATTTTATATATTCATTTAACTGTTGGTTATCCATTAAAGATCTAATCTTATCAATGTTATTATTAAAAGAATTTAAGATTTTTAAATCTTCGGGATTAAAATCAATATCGCTTGGAACAATGTTTTTGCAGTTTTTTTCTACAAAAGAAAATGTTCTTTGACAAAAATTTCCATAATTGTTTGCTAGATCGCTGTTTATACAATTTTCTATATTTTTATCACTAATATTTCCATCGTTGCCAAGGGAAACTTCTTTTACGAGATAATATCGTAATTGATCTAGTCCATAAATTTTGATCACCTCAAGTGGATCAAGAATATTGCCCTTTGATTTAGACATTTTTTCTTTATCGGATAGAATCCAGCCATGACCATAAACCCTATTTGGAGGTTTAATATCTGCTGCTAACAAGAAAGCTGGCCAATAAATTGCATGGAATCTCAAAATATCTTTTCCAATAATGTGCAAGGTTGCTGGCCAAAAACTTTTAAATAATTTATCCTCAAGATTAGGGTAATTTAATGCACTTATATAGTTTGTAAGAGCATCTAACCATACATAAATTATATGTTTTTTATCATTTGGTACTTTTATACCCCATGAAAAAGATTTTCTGCTAACGGATAAATCTTTTAGTCCACTTTTAACAAAACTAATAACTTCATTTTTTCTTGAAATGGGTAAAATAAATTTAGGATTATTATTGTAAAACTCTAATAACTTGTCTTGAAGTGAAGATAATTTAAAAAAAAATGATTCCTCTTCAACCCAATCTACTAATGATCCAGAAACTGTTGAAATTTTTTTACCATCTTTTTCAGTAATTTCATCTTCATTATAGTAAGCTTCGTCAGATACAGAATACCAACCTTTATATTTAGATAAATATATATATCCTTTTGATTGTAGCTTTTCCCAAAGAAATTGAACTGCTTTATGGTGTCTTTCTTCTGTTGTTCTTATAAAATCATCATTAGTAAGATTCAAATTTTTGGTAAGATTTTTAAAAATTTTGCTAATTTCATCGCAAAAATCTTTTGGTTTTTTATTATTTTTTTCCGCGGATTTTTGAATTTTCAATCCATGTTCATCCGTCCCTGTTAAAAAAAAAACATTATACCCATCTAATCTTTTAAATCTTGCAAACACATCAGCAATAATGCTTGAATATGCATGGCCCATATGAGGATTGCCGGACGGGTAATAAATTGGTGTAGTAATATAATAATTTTTATTATCCATGAATAATATTTTCTTTTATCTCATAAAAAGTATTATTCATATCAATATTATATTTTCTGAAAGAATTTAAACTTTCTAAAACTTTAGAATAATTTAATGATATTTTACTTTTATTATTAATTTTTTTAAGTTCTTGGAAAAAGAAAAGTTCGATAGTATTTTGCAATAAATTTAGATTAGTATTATTTTTATTCCTTAAAATAAACTCCATCAAATTAGAAATTACATTGATTAAATTTGGGTTACTCACATCAATAGCCGCTTCGTTAATTAGCTTAACAAGATTGAGAGTGATTCCTGGAGAGTCGTAAAAACTCTTTATTTTTTCTAGCAGATTTGTATCAATTTTTAAATCATAATATATTAATAAATTTTCTAATATTTTCTGTCTTTCCTGATTTGAAAAAAAAATCTTAAATTCAATACATCTGGATTTCAAGGTCTCAACTAATTTTATAGAAGAATTATGTATAATAATAACGAAAGTATTTAAATTATGTTCTTCAATAATTTTAAGCAATGCATTAATCGAATGTAAATTTAAATATTCCGCATTATCAATTAAAACAAATTTAATTTTTTTTTCATAAGATGTTTTGTTTAGATAATTAATCATATCCTTAACCTGCTTGATGTTTATAGATTGTTTATCAGCAAAGTTTTCTATTAAATAAAAATTAGGATGATATTCTTTGTTAATTAGTCGAAAAGATCTATTTAATGGATTGATGGTAAAATTCAAAAAATCATAAGAATAATCTTCTTTATTGCTTAAAATAGAATTAATAAAATGATATGCAAAAGTTGATTTTCCTAAACCAGACTGTCCAGAAAGTAAAATATTATTAGGTAATAAATTGTTTTTATATAACTTTATAAATAATTTAAAATATTGGTCATATAAAAATAGCTTTTCTTGCTTATTAGGTAAAAAATCTGTAGTAAAAATTTCTTTTTTTTTCATTTATTTTAGTAATTTTTTAACCCGATTAAAAATAATATTCTTATTTATTTCATATTTATTAGAAGAATTAATAACCATATATTTTGATTTATTTTTATTACAAATCTTTAAAAAACCATTTTGAACTCTTTTGTAAAATGATTTTTTAAATTTATCATATCTATTGATTGTTTTTCTATTAGATATTCTTGACTTTAATTTATTAACATTCAAAAACATCAAAAATGTATAGTCAGGTTTAATTGTTCCCATTATTTCCTTATTAATATAATTAATGAAACGCCTTTTAACTCCTAGGCCATAGTGCTGATAAGCCAAAGTTGAATCTATAAACCGATCGCAAATTATTATTTTTTTTTTATAAAACGGTTTTATTTTTTTTAAAAAATTCTCATTTCTTGCTGCAAGATATAACAGTGTGTCGGTAAGCGAATTAAATCCTTTATTTTCATTTTTCAGTAAGAAGCTTCTAATGTATTCTGCATTTTTTGAACCACCAGGCTCTCGTAAATAAACACAAGGAATTTTTAGAGATTTTAGTTTCTTTATCAAAGACAGTGAATGAGATGATTTACCAGAGCCTTCTATGCCTTCAAAAACGATGAAAAAATTATTTTTATACATCTCCCCAAACTAAAAAGTTAAATGACCTAATAAGGCTTGAGAAGATATTTACTTTTTTAATTTTTTCCATTGAAAAAACATCATGTTGAGCAAACAATTCGTCGTTTAAAAAAATATTTAGCACACCTAACTTAGCATTTTTTTCTATAGGTGCAGGAATAGGTCCATTAAATTGGATATAAGCGCTAATTGTTTTCTTTTTTCTTTTGGTTACCGTAATATAAATGTTATCTTTGACATAAATATCAACTTTGTTTTTTTTTCCTAACCATGTTTCTAAGGAAGAAAATATTTCGTTTTTTTTAGCAATTTCAATAGTATCAAATTTAGATAATCCATGCAGTAACATTTTTCTTGACTCTTTTGTTCTACTGGACTTAGTTTTAAATCCACTGCCAACAGCAATTATCCTTCTTCCGTTTCGTAAAATCGATGAAGCCAAGGAATATTGTTCTACAGTTAAGAATCCAGTCTTCAATCCATCAACTCCAATATTTTCATATAGTAATGCATTTCTGTTACCTTGGGTTATTGGATCGCCACCCGTTCTGTTCCATGTAAAAGACGTTTCGTTAAAATAAGTGTAATATTCTGGATAATTTATAATTAAATAATTAGACATTTTTAATATATCTCTGACAGTTGAATAATTATTGCTATCTCCAATACCTGAAGAATTTGAAAAATTAGTGTTATTCATTCCTATTTCTTCTGCCTTTTCGTTCATTAAAACAACAAATTCATCTTCAGATCCAGAAATACCTTCTGCTAAAGCAACACATGCGTCATTACCAGAAATAATTATAATACCCTTCAATAAATTTTCTACGGATATTTCGTCATTTAACATTATAAACATTGAGGAATAACCGCTTTGAGACATTCGCCAAGCTTTTTCTGATATTACAAATTTTTCATTTAAGGTAATTTCACCGTTTTTCAATAATTCAAATGCGACTATTGAGGTCATTATCTTTGTCATCGAAGCTGGATATATTTTAATATCAGGATCTTTTTCATATAAAATTTTACCAGATAAATAATCTTGTATAATCGCTGTTTTAGCTTGGATATTAATTTCCGCATTTAAGAAAGAATTGTGAAATAAAATTATAAAAAATAATATTTTTACTAAAAAAGTTTTCATTTGTTCGTATTTATTATATTTAAATTTTCAAAGCCTAATTTATTTAAACTAAAGTAAATATCTTTCGCAGAAGCAAAGGAGGCATGAGGTCCTGAATATAACCTAAATTTGTTTTTAGATATCTTCTTAATTTTAATATTTTCCAAATTTGCTTCTTTCTCAAATCTATTTTTAACTGTTTCTGCAGATTCCACAAAATAAAATTCAGCAATATTTATTATATACGAAGGTTTCTTTTTATTAACATTAATTTCATTTGTGGAAGTAGAGATTTCATTTATATTTATTGATGTGACCGGGGCTTTGTTTGCAACTTTTTTTTCCTCATCAAAAATAGACGCTTTTTTTGCAATAAACTTATCATTTTTTCTGATTGAAAAAACTTCAACATACGGATTATTAATATCTAATCTCAATTTATCCGCCATCTTTTTTGTAATAACAATATTGTAAATTGAAGGATAATTAATAGTTTTTCTTATTTTTGCTGTTAAAGATTTAGAATTAAAAGGATTAGATATGCTGACCAAAGTATTGTTTTTTAAAAAAGAATGCAAAACATAATTTTGACCATTGTTTAATTTTTTGTCCACAATCTTACTCTCATAAACAGAATTGTCATAAATTAAAGCAAAACCTTTAGAAGAAAAAGTTGGTTCCACAACTTTAGAAGAATAAGTTGGTTCCTCTATTTTTGAAAGTTTTTTCATAATTTTCATATCTTGAGTACATGAAAATAAAAAAACAATAATATATATATAGCTTAAGTTAAATTTCATTTCTTATCATATTTGCTAAAGTACAAACGGTAACTCCAAATCTTAAGGATCTATTCCATTTTAATATTTTTTCATAATTTCCAAAAACCAAAAACGATGGTGAGTTTATATTTCCCTCTAGCACTGCTAGGTCAGGTATAATCAATGCAGCTTTATATTTATCATTAATCTGTTGAATATCAACTATACCTTTTTCTTTCCAAGATTTGATTGTCAGATAATTTTTAATTTTTTTAGCGGATACATTAATATATTTTTCAGAAATTGGCTTAGTCAATTCAACTTTGTGGAAACATGATGACTTATATTTCCAACCAATTTTATTTATATAGTTTGCGGCAGATGCAACAGCATCATGAAGGGATTGTTTTAATTCAATTTTGCCATTTTTATCATAATCAATTGCATAATTCTCAATTGCAGAAGGCATAAATTGAAAATTCCCAAATGCCCCGGCCCATGAACCATATAAAGTATCTACATCAACCAATTTTTGATCTATTAGTTTCAAAAGTATTATTAGTTCATTTGAAAAGAATTCACTTCTTCTCTTATCAAAACTAAGTGTAGCTAGAGACGAAATAATATCCATTTTTCCAACATGTTTACCAAAATTTGTTTCTATTCCCCACAGCGCTAACAACAGTTCTTTTTCAACATTAAATTTTTTTTCAACTTGATCAAAAAGCTCTTGATTTTTTATTAATAATGTTTTTGCCTTGAGCATTCTAGAACGTGTTGCTCTTTTATTTATGTAAGTTTTTGTATCTTCAAAAAATTCTGGTTGATATTTGTCATATTTTATCACTTGTTCTAAATATTTTGTATTTTTAAAACTATTGTTAATTGTTTCTTCGGAAATTCCTTTCTTTAAAGCTATGATTTTAAATTTATTGAGCCAAATATTAAAATCAATTTCCACATTAGAATATGAAAATTGTGGATAAGTTAAGAGAAAAATAATTAATAATTTTTTTATCATTATTTATTTGTTTTGACTTAAGTCTTTTAAATAAATAATTACAGCAATCCAAATAAAAATAAAACCGATTAACTTATGAACATTGAATATTTCATTAAAATAGAAAATGCCGAGTAAAAACTGGCCGGTTGGCGCTATAAAAAAAATCATTCCAGAAGCACCAAGACCTGCAAGCTCGACTCCTCGTAGATATAAATATAGTGGTATTACTGTCATTGGACCTGCCAAAAAAAGCCAAAACATAATATTAGGATTTGAAAAACTAAAATCATTTAAACCCTTTTGCAATATTAAATAAAAAAGAACTAAAGCTATGGGAACAATAAATATAGCTTCTATAAAAAGACCAATATCAGTTTGAACATTAATTTTTTTTCTTAACAGATTATAAGTGCTCCAAATAATTGCCAGAACAAGTCCAATCCAGGGGATAGATTTAAAGTTAAATAAAAGATAAATTATCGAAATTAAAACTAAAAAAATGGAAATAATTTTTCCTTTGTTTAATTTTTCATCAAAAAAGACAAACCCAAATAAAACACTTAAAATAGGAAAAATATAGTATCCAAAACTTGCATCAACCAATCTATTGGTAACTACAGCATAAATCCATGTAAACCAGTTAATAAAAATTAATAAACCCGATATAAAAAGCATAAATAATTTTTTCTTATTATTTAAGACTTCAAAAAATAAATGCCATCTTGAATACAGACTAATGGATAAAAATAAAATAAAAGCAGTCCATATTGTTCTGTGAACTACTAGTTCCACGGGGCCTGCAAAAGACACCTGTTTAAAGTAAAAAACACCAATGATACCCCACCAAAAGGAACCTGCCGAACTAAATATAATTCCATTTAATAATTTATTTTTCATATCTTTGATAAAAATTTTTATTCACCTCTTTAATTAATTCGCTGTCATTATTTTTTATATAAATGTTCCTTCTTGATTATTAATATGATATCTGTTGATGAAGTATTACTATATTAAACAAATGCCAGGTAATCGAGTGTTAAATTAATATTATGAATTCAAAAAAAGATAAAAAGATATTTGATATTGCTATTATCGGCGCTGGTCCAGTGGGAATAGCTTTTGCCTGTAGTTTCGCCAAAACAAATGTGAAGATCGCTATCATTGAAAAACAACCAAAAAAAATTCTTGCAAATCCAAAAATAGATGGTCGCGAAATCGCTTTAACTCACCGTTCAGCTGATGTTTTAAAAGAGTTGAATGTCTGGCAAAGTATACCTGCCAAGTTAATAACAACAATCAAAGAAGCAAGAGTTCTAAATGGTAATTCCAAATATTTTTTGGATTTTACGCACCAACAATTACAAAAGGAATGCCTAGGTTATCTGATTCCAAACAATTTAATTAGAAAATATCTTTATAAAAGATTAACAAATCTCTCAAATGTTACCTTAATGGATGAGGTAAGCTGTATATCGATAGATACTAGTAATAATGAATATTCTTCAATCCAATTATCTAACGGTGAAAAAATAAAAGCATCATTGGTTGTTGCTTCAGATAGTCGCTTTTCAGAATCTAGAACGCTAATGGGTATTTCAGCATTTATTCACAATTTCAATAAAAATATGATTGTTTGCAGAATGGAACATGAGAAGCCTCATAATAATATTGCTTATGAATTTTTTCGTTACACTCAAACGCAAGCATCATTACCATACGTCAATAAACAATCATCAATCGTAACAACAGTATCTAAAGAAATGTCTAAATCATTAATGAAAATGAATAATAAAAAATTCAATAAAGAAATGCAGAGTAATTTCAATAATTTTTTTGGAAAGATGAAATTAATTGGAAAACGTTACTCCTATCCAATGATTACTGTTTATTCAAAAAAATTTGTTGCCCAGCGATTTGCACTAATTGGTGATGCTGCGGTAGGCATGCATCCGGTTACTGCGCACGGATTCAATTTAGGTCTAAAAGGACTAGAGATTATAACTAAAGAAATAAAATCTGCTATAGAACGCAAAATTGATTTTGGTTTGCCTTTGGTTCTGCGGAGATATCAATCCAAATTACATCGCGTTGCTATACCTATATATTTAAGCACAAATGGTATAGTCAGTTTATATACGAACACTACCGCTCCGGCTATGCTTGCAAGACAATTTGTGCTAAGAGCTGTCAATATAATAAAGCCGATCAAACAAACTTTTTTACAAGTATTAAGATAAAACTCTGTTTTAAAAATAACCCAAAATCTATTTCTCTTA
>Ga0208640_1000853_pt1 | contig 12794 bp, 13 predicted proteins | sample ETNtaG_23_FD_185774 | JGI IMG/M metagenome (GOLD analysis project Ga0208640, IMG submission 185774) | Marine microbial and viral communities from oxygen minimum zone, Eastern Pacific Ocean - ETNP201310SV72 (SPAdes) (version 2) | ecosystem: Environmental > Aquatic > Marine > Oceanic ... | reverse complement strand
GCAGGACAAATATAAAGGTGAGTTGAAATCTCACAATTGGGTAGGAAGAACTTATATAAATGGCAAGCAGAAAATCATTTCATCTGGAACAACAAATTTAGAGGAAGCCACACCTATTTTAGAAAAATGGTATGATGATTTGCAGGTTTCATCTGAACAAAAAGATTTATCTTCAACTGAAAATAAGGCCCCTAAAATAGAGGAACCCTCACCCAAAGTTGTTGGGGCAAAGACTGAAATTTATTCTAATCAAACACAAACAGCAAAAGTTACTTCACCTCAAAATCCACAAGAATCTACCCAGACAACAGAATCAAGTTCAAGCATTTTTGAAAAATTAAAAAAAATTAAAATTCCAAAGCTCAGTTTAGGTGAGAAAAATGCTTCAATTGTTGATTCAAAAAAAATAACTAAACAAAATAAATTTAAAAATTTTTTAAATAGTTATTTCAAATCCAAATTAGGCAAAATGAGCGTGACAAGCGAAGAAGTAGTAGGAGTTGATATTACCCCAGAAGCCATTCGAGTTGCTCAAGTTAGTAAAGATAAAAGTGATAGATGGATATTAGATAAGTATTCCTATCGCTTGCTCGATAAAGAAAAAATTGGTGATAATTTATTAGATAGCAAAGATTATTTGTCCGAAGAAATTCCTCTTGCACTTGCCAATGCAAAAATTACAACCAAAAATGCCGCTATTTCTATTCCAGTAACAAGTGCAGTTATTAAAGTGGTTACCAGTCCACTAATGACTGATGAAGAAATGACGAAGGCTATAGACACTGCTTCTCTTTGGGAAAATTTAGTGCAAATGGACAATATTAACGACTACTCTGTCTTTCATCAGGTTATCGATCGCGATTCCAAAAAAAATACAATGGAAATTCTTTTTGTGGCTTCAAAACTTTCAGATGTAAATGGATATTCAGCAGTTGTTAAAAAAGCAGGTCTTAATCCGGTTATCATGGATGTGAGATGCTTCTCATTAAAAAGTGCGTTCGATAATACTAAACTCAATCAGGCAGATGTAAAGCAAACTGCAATTCTGGAACTTGGTTTAAACGAAAATTATTTGATAATTATTTATAATAATACGCCAATGTATACTGATATTTTTTTAAGACCTCAAGAAAAACAAATGCTCACTCAAGTAAACGAAACTCAGCAAGCTAATCCGGAAATAGAAAGTATTATCCGACGTTATTCTATGCAAATTAAACAAGCACTTAACGAACATGAAAGCAAATATCAGACTAAAATAAATGCAATTAATGTAGTTAGTAGTCTAAAAAATATAAAATATTTTATACCTCAGTTTATGAAAAACTTACAGAACACAGGTTTTAAACTTTTTGATCCTTTAGTTTCTGTTTCAATACCAACATATAATCGAGAAAAAACAAATCTTGCAAATAAATCCAGCATCGCTTCAGTTATAGGACTAGCGTATCGTAAATTAGATATTTTTGGATATTATAAATTTGTTACCGCAGTCAGAAATATTAATTTATTACCTAACAGAGACACGGTTCGTCAGCAAAATAAAATTAAATTTTTGTCTGGTTTTGCATTTAAAGGATTGGCCGTTGTTATTGCGATCATCTATTTCGCTTTAATTGGTTATTCCACGGCTCAATATTATTTTAATAAAGAAAAACTTTTAGCATTTGATGAAATCGAAAAAAACTATCTACAAACTTCAGCAAAGTTTAAGATAAAGGAGCAAAAATTAAAAGCAATGCAAGACTCATTAAAGATTGGAGAAAATCTTAATTCTAATCAAGCGCAAAGCTATCGAGCGATGGCACAAGTAGCACGAAGCGTTCCGGGTAGAGTAAAACCTACTAAAATTGAATACGATGGTGCGAATCAAATACTTATTGAAGGTTTGGCTTTTGAAAATGGTGATGTTAATAATTTTAATAGAAACCTTAATCAAAAATCTCTTATCAAACTGGCGACAGTAGACGGAACTACATCAGCTACTTTAGAGCAAACCAAATCAACATCAATGAAGAGAGCATTTAAAATTAAAATTACTTTAGATTTTTCAGGAAGCAGTAAGGGAAGCTAATGGATCTATCATCACTAAAAGATATGGATGTAAAGGATTTGTTGAGCAAACTTAAAGATAGTCAAGCAATTTTTTCTGATAAAAAAATGTTGACTAAATTTGGAATAATATTTGGTGCGATTGTTATTTTTTTAATCATTTATTATCTTTATATTAATCCCACGTTCCAAGATCAGAAGGCACAAATTAAAGATATGAACTACAATGAAACTGAAACGAATAGAATGATGGAGGAATGGACAAATTTGGAAGCTGAAATTAAAAATCTTAAACCAAAATTTAGTGAAAAAACTGCTTTGTTCCATACCAATGCAGAATTTGAAAACTTTATGATGACTATGGACGATATAGCAAAAAAATATGGTTTAAGTGTTGACGACATACATAGAGAGGAAAAAGTTCCTGTGCATGGTCCAAATACAAATGTGCAAAATACAGGAGAGCAAAATTCAGGGACGCCTTTATATTTTAAACTTCCAGTAACATGGAAAATTTCTGGAACATATCTTGGTTATTTAAAATATAGGAGAGAAATATCAAGAACCAAAAAACATATACATTTTAACAAAGAAACAATCGTTGCTCAGGAAAATGCAAGACCGGGAGAGATATTGGCAGAGGGGACAATTTCAATTGTCCAATTGCCAAATTAATATGACGAATATGAAAAATAACAAAATATTTACTTTATTTACTTTATTTACTTTAATTGTTTTCTTACAATTTTTTCAGACAAATTTGCGTGCTGCTGATCTTGATAAAATTGATGAAGAAGAGCTTCCGGCTCAAGATCCATTTGCAGGAGGAGCTATGGCTACATCTACATCTGAAGGGGAGAGCAATCAAACAAGCTCATTCGGTAATGATATCAACGGCATTAGATTAATTGGAACTGTTATAGCTGACAGTAGAAATATGGCGCTTATATCTATACCTGATGGCTCAACGAACGTGTATGGAGAAAATGAAATCATTTTTGGCGATATCCAATTACTGGATATTGGCCATGAATGGATCAGCGTTAAATTGAATGATGATGAGAATTATGACATCAACATTAATGGGAAAATTTTGCCACAAGAGGGTAATTAAATTATGAAAAATATTTTAAAAATAATTACACTATTTTTTGTTGTTTGTCTCATTACCTCATGCACAACTACAAAAAAAAATAAGTCTATTCACGGTGATAAGCCTTTAATAGATACTAAAGAGGTTAAAGAAAAAGCGGATAAAGAAATGACTCGAATAGAAAAAGCCGGTCCAGAGCGTTATGATCCTGCAGATATAGAGAGTGTTAGAGACGACAAAAGAGAAACAATTACTACAGAACATGTGAGAAGTTATGAATTTATACCAACTACCGACGAGTATGCTCATCTTAGGCAACAAGTAAGCCTCAACTTAAAAAGTGTTGATTTTAGAGATGCGATGAAATTATTAGCAGAAATTGGTGACGTCAATATATTAGTGGGTGATGAAGTCAGTGGAACTGTGACAGCAAAAATAAGAGACGTTTCTTGGGAAGTTGCTTTTAAAACCCTCTTAGATATGAAAACATTAGGAGCGGATATTGATGCCAAGAATGGAATTATAAGAGTACATACTCCAGAAAAATTAAATCAACAGGAAGAATTTAAATCTGCTCGATCTGAGGTATTGAAGAAAAAAAATCAATCACAAATGGACGCAGAACCTATGTTGGCAGAATTGTTTAGATTATATTATATAAGCCCCGATCAGGCCAAAAAGACTTTAGAAGATTTATACAATACCCAAGGTGCAGAAGGTACCTCGATAATGAGCAATATCAAGATAACCGTTGAAGCTACGACACGGTCTATTATTGTTAGAGCACACCAACCTGAACTTGACGTAATTGATGCGGTCCTTGAAAAAATTGACGTAAAAACGAAACAGGTATTAATCGAAGCGTTTATTGTCGAGGCTACTTCTGATTTTCAAAAAGCTTTAGGAACAAGAATTGGTGCAATGACAGAAAAAAATACGGGCGATACATCCACGGTAATATCAGGAGTTACTGGGGGAGCAGCTACAACAGCAGCTGGAATTACTTTGGGAGCTGCTGCGGGAACTGTAACCAATAATTCAATTACTGGCGGAACTAGTGGTATAGGAATTCTCAAAACATTAAGTACTGCCGCACTAAAAATAGAAATTGAAGCGTTGCAGTCATTGGGAAAAACTAACATTATTTCAAGTCCTAGTGTTTTCACTTTGAATAACCAAGAAGCTAAAGTTACCCAAGGAACTCAAATAGCCTACAAAACTACAGCCGACGGGACCACAACAACAGAATTTAAAGAAGCCGCGCTTGCTTTGACGGTTACCCCAAGTATTATTGGTGACGGCCACGTTTTATTAGACATTCAAGTCAATAACGACTCTCCAGTTGAAGTTGCTGGCTCCGATGAACCTGGAATTAAAACCAATGAAATCACCACAAAACTTTTAGTTGGTGACGGCGATATTGTTGTCATTGGTGGAATTAAGATTCATAATACCTCAGATAGCAGAACTAAAACTCCAGGGCTAGGAGACGTTCCTGTTTTTGGCAATTTATTTAAAGGCAAAACTCGAAAAAACAAACTTGAAGAAATGTTAATTTTCTTATCACCAAGAGTATTAGATTGATATGTCCGTATTACGATTAGACGATACCAGTGAACAAAACATCCTCAATATGTTGGTGGAAAACAAAATAATTAATACGGAGCAAATGAAACAAATTCATTCTGTGAGCAAAGAAGTTGGAAAAACAAAACTTGAAACAGCTTTAGATCGTGAATTAACTAATGAAAATGAAATACGTAAAACTTTATCTGAATCTTATTCATTACCGATTGTGGAACTCAAAAAATACAAACTTGGTGATAAATTAAAAAAAATTATTCCCTTTAGTTACATCGAGGAAAATTCATTAGTTCCCTTTGAATTTGCTAACAATACGTTAAAAATCGCCATACCCGATGCTTCAAAACTTAGCTTAATGAAAAACATTAAAACTATTACACAAATGGATCCCGAACTTTATGCGGCTACCATAAGCGATATCAATAATTTTATTAACCGGATAAAAAGTAGTGATCCTCAAATAGCAGACAAAGAACATAAAACACCCCAACTGAAAAAAAAATCTAAAGTCGAAAAAGTTGAAGACGATTCAGGAGTAATAGCATTTGGAAATAAAATTATTTCAGAAGCCATTAACATGGGAGCCAGCGATATTCATATAGAATCTTATAAAAATTCATCACGAATACGTTACAGAGTTGATGGCATACTAAAAATTATTGGCGAACATACAAAATATTTGAGTCAAAACTATTCACGCGTAGTTGCACGAATAAAAATGTTAAGCAATTTGGATATTGCGGAAAAAAGAAAACCACAGGATGGTTCACATACATTCGAGAATGATGGTAATGAAGTAGATTTAAGAATATCTATTTTACCAACTAAACATGATGAAAGAGTTGTGATGAGAATTTTAAACAAAGATGCAGGGGAAAAAACATTAGAAGAATTGGGATTTGAAAGAAATGACTTAGTAAAACTGAAAAAAGCTATCACTTCACCCCAAGGCATGGTGATTGTAACGGGTCCTACGGGTAGCGGAAAAACTACCACGCTCTATAGTATTTTAAAAACCATAAGCAATCCTTCCATAAACATTTTAACCGCAGAAGATCCTGTGGAATTCGAGTTAGAGGGAGTGGGTCAGGTGCCAATTAGGGAGGATATAGATTATACTTTTGATGTAGCATTAAGATCTTTTTTAAGACAAGATCCCGAAGTCATACTCATCGGAGAGATGAGAGATAAAAAAACCATTGATACGGCTCTTAAAGCATCTTTAACAGGCCACTTAGTATTCAGCACTCTACACACAAATAATGCACTGGGTTCGATTATCAGGCTTCTAGATATGGAAACACCCAATTATTTGATTTCTTCAGCTTTATCATTGGTAGTAGCGCAACGTTTGGTCAGAAGACTTTGTCCTGAGTGTAAAATAGTTGATAATAAAATTACTGCCAAGATATTAAATTCAATTGGGGTTGCCAGTCCTCAATCAGATAGAGCACGTATATATCAATCCAAAGGATGTAATCATTGTAACCAATCAGGTCACAAGGGAAGGATGGGGATATATGAAATACTAGAGATCAATAAAGATATGAAACTGGGAATTTTACAAGGAAAAAGTCAGAGCGAATTAGAAGTTATAGCTAAGAAAAATAATTTTAGAACTATGCAAAATATGGCTCACGAATTATTATTAAGCGGAGAATTTTCCTTTAAAGAGTATGAAAGGCAGATTCAAAGTGCTGAGCTTTCACTTTCTGAATATGAGAAAGAAGAAAAAGTTTAATGCCTTATTTTGAGTATAAAGGTATTAGAGCAGGCAAATATGTTGAAGATCAAATAGAGGCACTTAATAACGAAGAAGCTGCCGACAAACTTAAACAACAAAAAATAATAATCACCAAACTTTTTAGATCAAAAAAAAAAACTAAAGATAAAAAAAAAGAACCCATTTCTTTTAGCTTCGGTTCGGGCGTTAAAACTAAAGAAGTTTTACTATTTACCAAACAGCTTGCTACTATGATCCGTGCAGGACTTCGACCTTTAGAGTCACTTCAATTGCTCGAGAAACAAATTACAGAAAAAAATATGAAAAAAATTATTACAGCAATAATTAATGATTTGAAGCAGGGTAACATGCTTTCTATTTGTTTTGAAAAACATCCAAAAATATTTGACAACATTTACATAAATTTAGTTAGGGCAGGAGAAGCGGCTGGTCAATTAGATATCTTTTTAGACAAAATTGTAATTGCTTTAGACAAAAGAGAAAAAATTAAATCAAAAATAAAAGGCGCCTTAACTTATCCTGTTATATTATTTATAGTAGCCATGGCGGTTACAGGAATCATGTTATTTTTCGTGATGCCTAAATTTGATAAAATGTATCAAAGTTTTGATGCTGAGCTACCTGCAATAACATTATCAGTAATAGCTATGAGTGATTTTTTACGTTCCCCAACAGGTGGCGGTGTGTCTTTAATTCTTCTAATATTGTTTGTTTTTGCTTATCGATACTTAATTAAAACTAATTACAGGATTAAAAAGGCTTGGCATATATTTGTTCTTAAAATTCCTGTTTTTGGTCTATTACTAAAAAAATCTATCATAGCTAGAGTAGCCTTGGTGTTAGGAAATTTAAGGTCAGCAGGGGTAGATATTGTAGAAACTATTGATATAGCAAAATCTGTTACTGCTAATTTAGTGATCGTTGAAGCACTTGAAAATGTAAAAAAGGGAGTTTTTTCAGGAGAAGCTCTGGGAAAATGTGTTGAAAAAGAAAAAATTTTTCCAGCCACTTTTCATCAATTAATAGCAGTGGGTGATGAAACGGGCAATTTAGATGAAATGTTAAATTCCCTTGCTCGATACTATGAAGAAGAATTTGACGATTCAGTTGCTAATTTATCGACTTTAATTGAGCCAATTATGATTGTTTTTATGGGAGTTTTAATCGGGGGTATGCTCTTAGCGATGTATATGCCAATACTAAGCATGGGTGAAGCTATGGGGGGTTAAGAACCTTAATTTTTATCACAAAATTATAAAATATTTGTTGTTTTTTTATAAAGTTTTTTAAGGTATGATTTTTGATATTAATAAGTCTACGGTGAATGAGAATACTAAAGAGGAGTGGAAATAAATAGAGCATGAATAAAAGAAAATTTAAAAGAGCCTTTACTTTAATGGAACTGATGATCGTGATTGTGATCATTGGAATATTGTCAGCCGTGGGCATGGTTATGTTTGGTGGTCAAGCTGAAAAAGCTAAAATTGCAGCAACTAAATCCATACACAAGCAAGTGACAACGTTTATAGTGGTAGAAATGATGAACTGTAGTATGGGCGACACTACAACAATGGGTGGAAGTTTAACGTGCAGTGGTAGAACACCAACAAGTGTTGTCGCTGCGGCGGTTACAAGCCAGTCAGGTGAGCATGAAAACCCATATCAAGTTGAGAAAGCGGCAGTTACAAGTGGAGGAGCTAATACAGCAAGTGGTGATGCAGGTTTTATAAGATTAAGTGTTTCAGGACAAAATATAATAGCAAAATCTTGTCACACACAACCTTGTAGTGCTGCAGACGAACGAGAAGAAAAAACTATTGCGTTTCAGTAAAAAGCCAAAAGTTTAATGAAAAGCATGATTAAAGGTTTCACGTTAATGGAGCTTATGATCGTGGTAGTTCTTATCGGAATTTTATCATCCATAGGAATAATTATGTTTGGTACTACCAAGGAGGGGGCTAACAAAAAAGTAGCCGAGGTAAGTACCAGTTCGATTTATTTAGCACAACAAGAATATATTTCTAATAATGGTAGCTACTATCACACTTCAAGCGGTTGCAGTTCAAATACTACAGATGAAATAATCGAAAATCTTTTTGATGGCAATAAAGATCTTGCAGAAAAAGAATTTTATTATTGTATTAGCGGAAGTCCAAATTCGAACACTTTTAAAATTACTGCAAAAAATATAATAACGAATTGTAAAGTTATGCGAGATGAAAAAAATAATATTACCGACAGTGGGTGCTAAAAAAGCCTTTACCCTCATGGAACTGATGATCGTCATCGTCATCATCGGCATCCTATCTACCGTGGGGATGGTCATGTTTGGCGGCCAATCTGAGAAAGCAATGATAGCAGTAATGAAGACTCACCATGATAATGTTGTAAAGACAATAACTTTTGAGATGTTTAAATGTACGCTAGGAGAAACTTATTTTTTTGTTGGTACAACTAAATATGGTGGCAATTACAAAGTACAGTGTGGCACTACTAAAGAGTGGAGGGCTGGAAGTGCTAGAAATGGAGCATACAACTCTATTGCTTTAAAAAATCCTTGGAAAAATTCAGAATTCACCATTGTGGAAAATACTACAGCGCCTCGTTTTGAGAAAGGTAAGGTAATAGTTAGTAGTTCAGGTATTGAAGTAAGTGTAAGAAGCTGTTGGGCTGACGGTTGTGACTCTTCGAACAGAAAACTAAACATCATTATAGCTGAGTAAAATTTTCATTTAGGCATACACCATGTATATATACAAAGCTCAAAATATGATTTTTGATGGGATAAATTTATGAACCATAAAGCCTTCGCCCTCATCGAGCTTAAATAACCAATTCTCACGGACGATAGATCAAAGACAATAAGTTTAGTTTTTGATAGGCTAGATGAGATGAAACAAAAAGCCTTCACCCTCATGGAACTGATGATTGTGATTGTCATCATCGGCATCCTGTCTGCCGTCGGCATGGTTATGTTTGGCGGACAAACTACAAAAGCAAAAATTAACACGACAAAACAAGCATTTACAATTGCTAAAAAAAATTTAGCTCTGGCTATGACTGCTTGTAGAAACGGAATAGATTATATATGGCAAAAAAATGGAAAAAGCTGTTTAAGAGGACCAGTTAACGGAGACCAAATTGCATGGGGTGTATATAATGATATGAGATTTGAGATTTATAAAACTAATTCTTATGATTCATCAGCAAAATCTGTTGAGTGGAACCAATCATATGGAGCAGCTTATTGCCCAATATCAAGATCTGCAAAAATTCCTAAAGGACAAGTTGTTGTTGGTTATGGGGACAATGGTTCAAAAAATTATTGTCGTATTGGAGGTGGGAACATGTCTTGTATCAGAGCAAATATTGGCGATAAAGATGGAAATGATTTTTATTTAGAGGCCGAATTTAATATTTGTGATTTTTAATAAAAAAACAAACTATCAAGCCTTCACCCTCATGGAACTGATGATCGTCATCGTCATCGTCATCATCGGCATCCTTGCCACAGTTAGTTTTTTGATGTTCAGCGATTCTTCATTAAAAGCAAAAAAAGCTGTTGCCGCAAAAAATTACAGGCAAATAATAAATTTTATTCAAACGGAAAGCGCGCTTTGTGAACTCTATGAATCAAATAAAATTTTTGGCAATAATTCTTGTCCGATTACCGATTCGGTTCCTGGAGCTCAAAGCGGTTGGTGTGGTATATTTGGAGACTATTTTTTAAAAGACGCTAAATTTGAAAATCCATTTGGAGGATCTGCTTTTGGTGTAGGCAACAGTCAACAGGATGGAATAACGAGTTGTGTACTTTGTAATCGATCTCCCTACTGCTCTGGCAGTGAAACAAATAAAAAATATAAACTAATGTGGTGGTATGATAATCAAATGCAAGATTTTACAATCATTGCTCCGAATTAATTTATAGATAAAATTTTGAAAAAAATTAAAAAAATATTAACGGTTAATCTTGGAACGGACTTTATTTTATTAAAATTTGTATTGTTTTTATTCATAAGTGTTTTTGGTATTACCTCGATGCTAGTCTTGAATAAATTTGATCTATTTTTTGTTATTTTATTGGCTACAACGATATGGTCATGCAGCAGGATATATTATTTTTTATTTTACGTTATTCATAAGTTTTTCGATCCTCAATATAAGTTTAGTGGATTATTCCACTTTATTTCATACTTTATTAATAGAAATAAAAAAAAGTTGTATGGCGCATCAATTGAAGAAGCTTCTATCGCTATTTTAAGAAGGCGTGGATACAAGATTAAAACAAAGAATAAAACCGTTAGAAAAATTAAGGGTAAACGATCTAATTTTTGGAAAAGAAAAAGCAAACTTTTCTGGGAAGAGGATATGAAGAAATGAAAAAATTATTTAATCAAAATTTAAGTAAAAAATTAATATATCTAAAGGCAGTACTTTTTCTTATTATAGGATTAGCAGGGTTTCTTTACTGCTGGCTGACAAACTTTAACCTGATTTTTCTTGTTATGCTGCTTATAACTATTTGGGCTTGGTGTCGTTTATATTATTTTTGCTTTTACGTAATAACAAATTATGTTGATGATAAATACAAATTTGCTGGGATAATAGATTTTTTACATTATCTATTTAAAAAAAGATAAAATGGAAGAAATGAAAAAGACAGGTTTTACATTATTGGAACTTTTACTTTTTATAACAGTTATTGCGATTTTGGCTTCCGTTGGGGTTGTTGCTTATAATGGTTATACTGGTGCAGCTAAAGTATCAGCAACAAAAACAATACATGCGCAAACAGTTAAATCTATTTCAGCTGAACTTCGAAAATGTGAATTAGACAAAACTTCAATTGTGTATGGCAATTTGAATTGCAGTTTATTAAATCTTAATTCTTTAGCGTTAGCAGCGAGTAAGAATTCAAACGATAGAAATCCCTACGATACATATGTTAAAGCGGTAATAACAAAAAAAAATTGGGACGCTCTTGATCCTTCAAAAACTAAATTGGGTTATGTAATTTTACATTCCAGTAGCGATAAAGAATCACTTAATATTACAACGTTTTTAAAAGAGTTTGACGATGCTGATTCGGAAAAAGATTTGTTAACCACGTCAATTAAAATTAAGATCAAATAAAGTGGATAATTTACTTTTACTTTCCTTATTGTATGCCGGTCTTCCTTTATTAATTTACATCGCTATAGGGACCTTTATTTATAGCAGGGGAAAAGTTTATAGAATTTATTCATTAATATTTTTTATCTCAGTGCCGAGTCTTATTTTAGTAGTTTCAATATTTCACTTTACTATTACGTATTTTACAGGAGGCTACACATCAAAAGAAAAACCTGGTTATTTTATTTACAAAATTTTAACAGAAAAAAACATTATTCCTAGATACGGTACTGATGAAAAAAGCAAATCTTATGAAGCGGCAGTTAAAGAGGAAGAATTATCGTCTGAGGAAAGTAAAAAAATAATCCCAGCTTCTTCAGGAACTGGTTTCTTTGTTTCTAATAAAGGTCACATCATAACTAACAACCATGTTATTGAAGCTTGCCACATGGTTAAAGTAAATTACCAAGGTAATATAAAACCAGGTAAAGTTTTGGCGATAGATCGAGCAAATGATCTATCGTTATTACAAACAGATATAGAGCCGAAGGATATATTCAATATTTCTAATGAAGACGCTAAGCTTCTCGAAGAGATTTATGTTGCAGGTTATCCTTTTGGTAAAGCACTTAGCTCATCCATTAAAGTGACCAAAGGAGTTGTTAGTGCTCTTTCTGGATTAGATGATAATTTTTCCAAACTCCAGATTGATGCAGCTTTACAACCAGGTAATAGCGGGGGTCCTATTATAGATAATAAAGGAAATGTTGTAGGAGTTGCAGTTGCAAAACTTGATTATGAAAAAGTGATTGAGGCTTTTGGAACTATTCCTGAAAACACAAATTTTGGAATAAAATCTTCTGTGATTAAAACTTTTACCCAATCAAATAATTTGAAATCACCTCAAATAAAAACTCGTGGTGCAATATCTACGGACGAAATTGGAGAAAAGATAAATAACGCAACAGTCTACATAGATTGTTGGATGACAGCAGAAAAAATAAAAAAAATGAAAACTCGGAAAACTTTCTTTTCAGAAATCGGAAAAGGTTTTGATTTTACTTGTTATAATGCTTGCAAAGAACGGAATGATGAAACTTTTTGTAGACAAAAATGTTCGATGCCATAGGGAAGAGATGAAATTAACAAAATGACACCACACTCAAGACTCAAAATATAATTTTTGATAGGCTAGATGAGATGAAA
>Ga0208640_1000844_pt1 | contig 12866 bp, 9 predicted proteins | sample ETNtaG_23_FD_185774 | JGI IMG/M metagenome (GOLD analysis project Ga0208640, IMG submission 185774) | Marine microbial and viral communities from oxygen minimum zone, Eastern Pacific Ocean - ETNP201310SV72 (SPAdes) (version 2) | ecosystem: Environmental > Aquatic > Marine > Oceanic ... | reverse complement strand
CAATCAGCGTGAAACCACACTACTCTGGGATCGGAACACCCACGAGGCGGTGCACAATGCCATCGTGTGGCAATGTCGCCGAACCGCAGACAAATGCGATGCCCTCAAACACGAGCGAGCCGATGAACTCTTTCAAGCCCGCACAGGCCTCGTTCTCGATGCCTATTTCTCTGGAACAAAGCTGGCCTGGTTGCTCGACAACGTGCCCGACGCTCGAGCCAAAGCCGAGGACAATCGCCTCGCTTTCGGCACTGTAGACACCTTCCTGGTCTGGCGCCTGACCGGAGGTGCACGTCACGTGACCGATACCAGCAACGCGTCGCGTACGCTCCTTTTCAATATCCACGAGCTGCAATGGGATGATTCACTCCTCAATCTCCTCGAATGCCCGAGGTCTGTGCTTCCAGAAATCGCTTCCTCAAGCGAGGTCTACGGAACCACCCGAGGAGTACCTGGGCTACCCGACGGCATCCCCATCGCGGGTATGGCGGGAGACCAGCAAAGTGCTCTATTCGGGCAGGCGTGTTTCACCCCTGGTGATCTTAAATGCACCTACGGAACGGGTGCCTTCCTGCTCCAGAATATCGGCACTGAACCGCTGTCGTCGGATCAAGGACTACTCACCACCGTAGCCTGGACCCTGGGCTCAGAAACCCATTATGCCCTTGAGGGCAGTGTGTTTATCGCCGGGGCTGCGGTCCAATGGCTTCGAGATGGCCTGCAGATCATCGCTCAGGCGCCCGACATCGAAGCTCTGGCTCAATCGGTGCCTTCCAGTGAGGGCGTAGTGTTCGTGCCCGCTTTCGTCGGCCTGGGTGCACCCTATTGGGACAGCAACGCCCGCGGCGCGTTCTACGGCATCACCCGGGGAACGACCCCAGCGCATATCGCTCGAGCCACCCTGGAAGCCATCGCCCTGTCGTGCCAGGACCTGGTCCAGGCGATTGAAAAAGACTCCGGTCAAAAGGTGCTCTCCATGAAGGTCGACGGTGGTGCGGCCCAAAATGACTGCTTGATGCAAACCCAGAGCGACCTTCTCAACGCCGAGATCGTGCGCCCCACCCAGCTTGAAACGACTGCTCTGGGGGCAGCCTGCCTTGCTGGCCTCGGTGCGGGGCTGTTCACCGACCTGGACGACATCCGCAAGCGATGGAAAACCGACAAGGTGTTCACCGCCGATCCCTCTCAATCCTACACAGCCTCTCTGCGAAGCCAATGGGATGAGGCCGTCCGCTGCACCCGCTCTTTCGGGAGTTGACCCTGGCGTCAGACCGCCGGAGGGACAAAATTCCCCGATTGGTGAACTATCCGGGTTAGCCAAGCCCGGCAATGCAAACATACTTGGTGGCCAGATAGTCAACCAGGCCCTGACTGCCCCCTTCTTTACCTATGCCACTCTCCTTTAAGCCACCAAAGGGTGCTTCAACGGTGGTAATCAGGCCGGTATTAAAGCCCATCAGGCCATAATCAAGGGACTCATTAAGACGGAAAATCCGGGCCATATCCTGGGTATAGATATAGGCGGCCAGGCCGTATTCAGTCCTGTTGGCGGCAGCAACCACCTCCTCTTCATGGTCAAACCGAAGCACCGGTGCCACGGGACCAAAGATCTCCTCAGTGGCAAACTGCATCCGCTCAGTAACGCCCGTTACCAGGGTGGGCTCAAAAAACGTGCCGCCCAGTTTATGTCGCTGGCCACCCACCACAACCTTGCCCCCCTGCTGGAGTGCATCGCCAATCAGGGTTTCTACTTTTTCCACTGCAGCCATATCAATCATGGGTCCCTGGGTCACATCGGGCTCTGAACCCGGCCCCAGGGTCAATTGTTCAATGGCGGCAGACAGTTTACTGACAAAGGCGTCGTGAACACCGGCCTGGGCATAGATGCGGTTGGCACACACACAGGTCTGTCCCATGTTTCGGAACTTGGAAATCATCGCCCCCTCAACGGCCGCGTCCAGATCGGCATCATCGAAGACCAGAAATGGTGCATTGCCGCCCAGTTCCATGGAAATCTTCTTGACCGAATCTGCCGACTGCCGAATCAGCTGTTTGCCCACTGCCGTCGAACCGGTAAAGGTCACCTTGCGCACATGGGGACTGGACATTATGGTGCTGCCAATGGCAGCGGCAGAACCAGTCAGGATGTTGACCACCCCCGGAGGGAAACCCACCTCTTCCATCAACACACCCCAGGCCAGGGCAGAATACGGAGTGGCTGATGCCGGCTTGACCACTACCGTACAGCCGGCCGCCAATGCCGGCCCAAGTTTGCGGGCGAGCATGGAAGATGGAAAATTCCAGGGCGTAATGGCTGCCACCACACCCACCGGGTGATGGGTCACCATCAGCCTGCGGTCACTGGTTGGTGACGGGATGAGTTCCCCTTTGGTGCGACGGATCTCCTCGGCAAACCAGAGAATATAGGCGGCACCGATGGCAATTTCGCCACGGGCCTCGGCCAGTGGTTTACCCTGCTCTGCCGTCAACAGCCGGGCCAGCGCTTCCTGCTGATCCATTAACCCATCATGCAGTTCCCGCAGCAGCCGGACCCGGGTATTGATGTCACTATGGGAGTACTCCTCAAAGGCCTGCCGGGCCGCATCAATTGCAGAACCGGTCTCAGCGGCACCACAATTGGGGACCTGTCCGATAATAGTGCCATCGGCAGGATTGGTTACTTCGATCGAGGCACCGCTTTCAGCCGTGATCCAGTGGCCATTAATCAAGTTGGCGTTGGGCAGGAATTTTTTAAAGTCGGTACTGGTGTTCATGGCTGTTCCTTATCGAATATATACTGGGTGTGCTGCAGATACTGTTCACCAGGCTGCAGGGTGGCTTGGGGAAACTGTGGCTGGTGAATCCCATCGGGCCAGGTTTGGGGTTCCATGGCTATACCGCTATTGGCCCCCATGACCATACCATCAAGCCCGGGAACCGGACAATTTATCTTGCCACCGGTGTAGATCTGCAGCCCCGGCTCGGTGGTGTGCAAGCGCATGGAAACCCCCGACAATGGGCTGGCCAGTGTGGCCACATGGCGCAATGCGGCACGCTGCCGGGAGAGGCAAAAATTATGATCAAGCAGCCTGCGCCCTGCCGTCCTGCCCTCATCGCCGGTCTCAACCAGGGCCACTGTACCCGACTGTTGTGTGGTATTGGCACCCGGACAACGGCCACCCAGTACAAGTCCTAAGCGATGGGGAAAAGCTCCGGCAAGCGGGTCGCCAGCATTAAATCACCTGTGACTGTTAGCTGGCCAGACATAAAGGCCTGCATCCCATCGGTTTCACCGGTCATGATCTCTGCCAGCGTATCTTCACTCAGGGTCAGGGTCACTGTGGGTGAATCGTGTTCACCCGTTTTGATGGAGCAACCCCCTTCATCGATACAAATATGGTAGGCCTCCCCATCTTCAATTTGATATTGAAAAATGGCGTTTAAGCCGCCAGCTGCAGAACTGTCAAAGCGCTTCAACATCAATTCAAATTGGCTATCAACACTCATTATCTTTTCTCCTAAAATCGACCGGAATGTCGAGTTATCTGTTTTCTATCGTTTGCCCGGAGGCCCTCCCAAAGAGGGTTTTAAAACTAATCCAAACCTGCCCCCGGCTCAACTCCGGTCCTTTGTTTTGTTAAAAAGCAAATGCGGAATCATCAAGCTCCATCAGGCTGTCCGCACCCGCCACCATGGTTTCTGCCAAGGCATGGGTACGAGGCAAAATGCGTTTGAAGTAGAAGTTGGCTGTTGCAATTTTTGAGTGGTAAAAAGCCGCATCATCGCCACCCTCTTCCAATGCCTGCAGGGAGACCTTGGCGCTAATTGCCCAGAAATAAGCAAGTACTGCATAGCCGGAGTACATCAGATAGTCTACCGATGCGGCACCGACCTCATCCCGGTTCTGCGTTGCCGCCATGCCGATCTTCATGGTCAGATCTCCCCACTGCTTATTGATCGCCTGCAGGGGTTTGATGTAAGTGGCCAGTGCTTCATTTTCAGCTTCTGCTTTGCAGAACTTATGTACAATTTTGGTGAAACGCTTAAGTGTTTCGCCCTGGGTCATGAGCACTTTCCGGCCCAGCAGATCCAACGCCTGGATGCCTGTGGTTCCTTCATACAGCATGGAGATACGGCAATCGCGTACGTTTTGCTCCATACCCCACTCGGCAATATAGCCATGGCCGCCGAAAACCTGCAGACCAAGATTGGCCGATTCAAAACCGATTTCGGTCAGGAAGGCTTTGGCAATCGGGGTAATAAACGAGAGTAGTTGGTCGGCAGCCTGACGCTCTTCTTCGGTGGTCGCACGGCTCGCCTTGTCCACCTGCATGGCGGCAAAATAGGCCAGCGCCCGTCCCCCTTCACTAAAGGCTTTTTGAGTCAGTAGCATGCGCCGTACATCGGGATGAACAATAATGGGATCTGCCGGTTTATCTTCAGCCTTGATACCGGTGAGCGACCGCATTTGCAAACGTTCACGGGCGTAGGTTAGAGAGTTCTGAAAACCAAACTCTGCGTGGGCCAAACCTTGTAGAGCGGTGCCAATACGCGCCGCATTCATAAAGGTAAACATGCAGTTCAGACCTTTATTGGCCGGGCCAATCAAATAACCCCTGGCCTGGTCAAAATTCATGACGCAGGTGGCATTGCCGTGGATGCCCATTTTATGCTCCAGGGAACCGCAACTCACACCGTTGCGTTCCCCGACATCACCCTCAGTATCCAAATTAAATTTGGGCACGATAAAAAGTGAAATGCCTTTGGTTCCCTCGGGGGCATTGGGTAGACGAGCCAGGACGATATGGACAATATTCTCAGCCATATCGTGCTCACCGGCCGAGATAAATATTTTAGTCCCGCTGATCGCGTAGCTGCCATCATCATTGGGCTCCGCTTTGGTTTTCAACAGGCCCAAGTCGGTTCCGCAGTGCGCTTCTGTCAGGCACATGGTTCCCGTCCACCGGCCTTCAACCATCGGTTTCAGATACTGTTTTCTCTGCTCTTCAGTACCATGAGCTTCAATCGTGTTAATTGCCCCATGACTGAGCCCAGGGTACATGCCCCAGGACCAGTTTGCCGTGCCCACCAATTCGTTGATGACCATGCCCAGTGACTGAGGCAATCCTTGACCGCCCAACTCTGGATCGTGGGACAGAGAGGGCCAGCCGCCCTCGACAAACTTGATATAGGCCTCTTTAAAGCCGGTTGGGGTTTTAACCTCACCGTTATCCCAACGGCACCCCTCCTGATCTCCCACACGATTCAATGGAACCAGTTCATTTTCAGCAAACTTGGCCCCCTCTTCTAAGATGGCGTCAACCAACTCCGGTGAGCACTCTTCACCACCTGATATTTCGGCATAGTGTTGCTCCATATTCAGCAACTCATTCATCACGAAACGGATATCTCTCAAGGGTGCTTTATATTCAGGCATGTCGATCTCCAGTTGTTTCTGATCAGCGCAACCGGATAAGGTTCTACGCTGAAATGGCGGCTCTTGTGGGATTTTATGTGCTGATGCCTAGCCACAATGAGCTGTTTCTCTATTGATAGATTCGCTGAAACCGGCACAATGAACAATATCATAAAACGCCTGAATCACTGACAAAAAGCGTCAATCGAGAATTAGTTGGGCAGACCCCCCCTTTCGTGGGATTTGAAAGCAATTCTCGGAATAAAAAAGCGTTACTCGACGGGATGGAACCGCTTGCGGGCCGCCTCGTCGAATGTGATCGGCTCGAAGTCAAACGTCTCCCGCAGGAGGCGCTGGCCTTCGGTGCCGGGAGCTAAATACGCTCGATTACGGTAGCAATACCCTGACCCATACCAATACACATGGTTGCAAGACCCAATTCCCCGTCGCGTTGCTCCATCACATTGACCAAGCTACCCAGAATTCGAGCCCCTGAGCACCCGAGTGGATGACCCAGTGCAATCGCCCCTCCATTCAAATTAACCTTGTCATCCATCACATCGAGCAGTTTCAGATCCTTCAACACCGCCAGCGCCTGTGCTGCAAAAGCCTCGTTCAGCTCTACATGATCAAGATCACCTACGGTCACTCCCGCACGCTTTAATGCTTTTTGCGATGCCGATACAGGGCCATAACCCATAATCGCCGGATCACAACCGGTGACCGCCATGGCGTTGATTTTGGCGCGTGGCTTCAGCCCCAGGTTTTGGGCTTTTTCAGCAGACATAATCACCATGGCGGAAGCCCCATCAGAGATGGCAGAAGAGGTGCCCGCAGTCACCGTGCCATTCTTGGGATCAAAGGCAGGACGCAGTTGGGCCAAACCTTCCAGATTCGTTTCAGGCCGAATCACCTCATCGGTTTCAATCAGCCGCTTGAAACCATCAGCGTTGTACCCTTCCATGGCGATCATTTCATTAGCAAATCGCCCCTCTACTGTGGCCTCGTGGGCACGCTGATGGGAACGCACCGCAAAGGCCTCCTGCTGCTCCCTGCCAATGGCATGCAGTTTAGCCAGCATTTCGGCCGTGAGCCCCATCATCATCGATGCCTTTGCAGCATGTTTACTCAACGCGGGGGTGATATCTAAACCGTGCATCATATCCACGTGTCCCATATGCTCCACGCCACCGACCATAAACAGGTCACCGTTGCCGGTTTGGATGGCTTGGGCGGCACTATGAACTGCAGACATCGATGAGCCACACAGGCGATTCACCGTTTGGGCCCCAACGCTGTACGGCAAGCGGCTCAACAAGCCCACTGCACGAGCCACATTGAAACCCTGCTCTTTGGTTTGGTTCACACAACCCCAAATCAAGTCTTCCACTTCTGCCGCTTTGATTTCTGGATTGCGATCCAATAGCGCATCCACTAATTGGGCCGACATTTCATCTGCCCGCAGATGACGAAATGCACCGCCCTTTGAACGTCCCATAGGGGAGCGCACAGTATCAATAATTACTGCATCATTTGCTTTTAAGCTCATTTTTTTCCCCTTTGGATTATGCGTAGAAACGCTTGTTTTCAACAGCCATGGTTTGCATGCCAACAGTTGGACAGTACAGGGGCCCCAGTGCTTCGTAAGCTTTCGTCTGCTCACAGAAACAAGAAACGCCGATACTGTCGATATAACTCAGGGCGCCTCCCCGGAATGGAGGGAAACCGATACCATAGATCAACCCCATATCAGCCTCTGCAGCAGAAGCAACAATACCCTCTTCCAGGCAGCGCACACTCTCTAAGCAGAGTGGCATCATCATGCGCTCAACAATCTGTTCATCAGTTAATTCGAGAGTCTGCCTGACCAGGGGGGCGATCAAGCCGGCAGTTTCTGAGGCTGCTACTTTACGTGGACGCCCCTTGCGATCAGGCTCGTAGTGATAAAAACCCTTGCCGTTTTTCTGGCCCAGGCGCCCGGCTGCCACCATTAGGTCAATGGCTCCCTGGACATCACTGGCCATACGATCGGGATAACCTTCGGCCATTACCTTCTGGGCGTGAACCGCAGTATCCATGCCTACAACATCAAGCAGGTAAGCCGGCCCCATTGGCCAGCCAAATTTTTCCATCACCTTGTCGATGCGCTGAAAATCAATACCATCTTCGAGCAACTTGCCAAATCCGGCAAAATAGGGAAACAACACCCGATTAACCAAGAATCCCGGGCAGTCATTAACCACAATGGGGGTTTTACCCATAGCTTGTGCATAACCCACTGTGGTGGCTATCGCATGCTCACTGGACTGTGCGCCGCGAATCACTTCCACCAGGGGCATGCGGTGTACGGGGTTAAAGAAATGCATCCCGCAGAAATTTTCTGGATGCTTCAAACCCTCTGCCAATGTTGATATCGAGATGGTAGAGGTGTTGGATGCCAATACGGTCCCTTCGCTCACAGCCTCTTCCACTTCAGCCAGAACGCTGGCTTTAACCGCTGGATTCTCCACCACTGCCTCTACGACCAGATCGACATCAGCAAAGTCGCCGTAACTCTGGGTTGCACGAATACTACTCAGGACCGATGCCATCTTACTGTTGGTCATTCGGCCTTTATCTACTCGCTTGGTCAACAGCTTGGAGGCCTCATCCAGGCCCAGCCGCAGGGCCTGCTCGGTGATGTCTTTCATCAAAATAGGGGTGCCACGACTGGCTGATTGGTACGCTATGCCGCCCCCCATTATGCCCGCACCCAATACAGCCGCCCGGTCAACCTTAGACGCTTTTGATGCCAGGGATGCAGCGGCTTTCTTGATCTGTTGATCACTTAGAAACAGCCCCACCAGGTGACGGCATACGTCAGTCTTGGCTACTTTAACAAAACCCTTGGCTTCAACCGCGATGGCTTGATCACGTCCCAGGGCCGCATGTTTCTGAATCGTTTTGATCGCTGCCACAGGGGCAGGATAGTGAGGACCCGCTTTACCGGCGACAAAACCTTTGGCTGTTTCGAAGGCCATCAGGCTGTCCAACTGACCTAATTTCAAGGGCTGCTGCTTCTCTTCGCGCCTGGCAAGATAGTTCAGTTTGCTGGCCCCGCCATTGGGGTGTGGGGTATTGCACTGGGCCAATAGATCGAGCGCAGCATCACGCACTTTCTCAAGCGGAACAACCACATCGACCGCCCCTTCAAACAAGGCATCCTTGGCTTTTTTCTCACCTCCTGCACAGATCCATTCAAATGCGTTGTCCACACCAATCATCCGCGGCAAGCGAACAGTTCCCCCCCAACCCGGGAAGATGCCGAGTTTTACTTCGGGTAAACCCACTTTGGCACCCTCAGCCATCACTCGATAGTCCGCACTCAAGGCAAGTTCAAAACCGCCGCCAAGGGCCAAACCATTGATCGCGACTACGGTGGGACACGGCAGGTCTTCAATCGCTGAAAATGTTCCATTGATCGCCATATTCATCGCCATGATCTCTTCATCGGGTTTTTCAAACACCCCATGGAACATGGTGATATCTGCACCGACGATGAAAACATCTTTGGCGCTGCTGATCAGCAGCCCTTTAAGGTCATCACGCTGTTGCAGCAGCTTTACCGTTTCATCCAGCTCGGTCAGGGCCGTTTGATTGAACTTATTGACCGATTCGCCTTCAAGGTCAAACTGCAGTTCAAAGATGCTGTCGCCAAGATGGTTCAGCTTGAGGGCTTTTCCTTGATAGATCATTCATTCACCTAATGGTTGTTGTCCAGCGCCGGATCAAATATAAAACGAAGCTGTATTTATCCTTTCGTGGAAAACAGAAAGGGGCTTTTAGTAAACGCTGACAGTCTAATTACCGAAAAAAAAACATTCAATGTCATTTAACGCCCGTTTTAATGACAAAATCAATCACTATAATCAAACCAAGAAAAATGTATTGATATTTGGAGCAAGCACGAGGGATGTGGTTCAAAGAGTGGGATCAATAGCAATAACAAAAGCAGTCAATTACGGTCTCTTTCGGCTCCCGTCACAGGGCACTACGACGATAATCACCGGGCGTCATGCCCGTCCACTTTTTGAATGAGCGAAAAAAAGCGCTTGTCTCCTCAAACCCCATCAGTTCGGCTACATCGTTATTGCTCAGTTCGGGACAACTCAGGTAGTTGGTTGCCGCTTCACGGCGGCATTCATCTTTAATAGTTTGAAATGAGGTCTCTTGTTTCTGCAACCGCCGCCGCAGCGTGGTCACTGACATATGAAGAATCTCAGCAACACTTTCAGCACTGGGCAGCTCGCGACTGAAATCACGGCCGATGATTGCCTGCACTTGAGATTTCAAACTATTGTCATCATCCACCATTACCAACAATTGATATGGGGCTGTCTTTAGAAAACCCTGCAGACTCTCCTCGGTCTGTACAACAGGAAACTCCAGCAGCGAAGCGGCAAACCCAATCGCATTCTCTGGCTGGCCGAAACGTATTTTGGATTGAAACAACACCTCATACTCCATGACATTGGAGGGTTTTGCAAAACTGAAGCTGACCGATTCCAGCGGGAGTCTCCTGCCCGCTAACCAGCAGATGTAGTGATGCCACACCGACAGAGCGGTCCGCATGGCGATTTCGCTACTGGTGTGAATAATATCTATAAACGCTTTCCGGCTTAGGGAATCCACAGGTCCCATTGCTACCCGTGCATGCCGCCCCCGTACTTTCAATGTAGGCTTTATGCGGGCACCACTACTTATTTCATAAAACTCCGAGCAGCGTTGGATGGCTTGCCCCACATTCTTGCAGTGAATCACACACAGACACATCATTCGGAATGTGCCATTTGGCACTTGCCCCCCGCTGGGCATGCCGTAGGATTCATCCCGCATCACCCACATCACCTTCTGATACAGCTTTCCGTATTTGGAGGCGGGGAATTCGGGTTGTTCAAAGTCAAGGGGCGTTATCTCCGCAGCATCCAGCAACACCTGCAAATCTGGCTCAGAGGCATCCAGAGATTTCAGAAGCGAACGCACATAAGATGTAGGAACCGTGATCGCTTTGTTCATCCAGTATCTCTTTACAGCAAAAAAACCGCTGCTTGTAATCTAAATTTCAGCCGCTAATCGGGTCCCTTGGTCAATCGCCCTTTTTGCATCCAGCTCTGTAGCCACATCTGCCCCGCCGATGAGGTGGAGAGGCAGTCCGCTTATTTGATCCGCCAAATCCCGTTTTGACTCCTGCCCTGCACAGATCACCACATGATCAACTTCAAGGAGTCGAGGCTCACCACCGACTAACAGATGCAGGCCTTGATCATCTATTTTTTGATATTCGCAGCCAGGTATCATTTTGACCCCACGATTGAGCAAGCCAGCGCGATGAATCCAACCCGTGGTTTTACCCAGCCCGGCACCCACCTTGGAAGCTTTTCGCTGCAACAGGAAGACCTCCCGAGCGGCTTTAGGAACCTGAGGCTCTATTCCTTCAACCCCACCACGTGCCTGCATGGACATATCCACGCCCCACTCTGCCATGAAAGCTTCCACATTCTGGCTCGTGGATTGACCCTGATGCACCAAAAATTCGCTTATATCAAAACCTATGCCGCCGGCACCGATGACGGCTACTTTGGCTCCCACTTCAGCGCCACTCATGACATCGAGATAACTCAACACCTTGGGGTGATCAATGCCTTCAATGCCTGGAGCTCTCGGGACAATACCGGTAGCTAGAATAACTTCGTCAAAGCCAGCACCCATAAGGTCTTGTGCTTTTACACGGGTATTCAATTTGAGGGTTACCCCGGTTAACTCCAACTGATGTGAAAAATAGCGCAGCGTTTCATAAAACTCCTCTTTACCCGGAATGCGCTTGGCAATATTAAACTGCCCCCCGATTTCATCAGCAGCATCAAACAGAGTGACCTGATGTCCCCGTTTCGCCGCCGTGGTGGCAAACGCCAGCCCTGCAGGGCCAGCACCCACCACGGCCAGTTTTTTTACCTGATCGGTTTTTGTAATCACCAACTCCTGCTCATTGCAGGCCCGGGGATTAACCAGACAGCTGGTTACTTTGCCGGCAAAGACATGATCCAAACAGGCCTGGTTACAGCCGATACAGGTATTGATCTCTTGGGCATGATTTGCTTCCGCTTTATTTACAAACTCGGGGTCAGCCAGGAATGGCCGTGCCATTGAGACCATATCAGCATCACCACGCTGCAACACTGACTCGGCCACATCGGGTGTATTAATGCGATTGGAGGTAATGGTCGGGATATTCAGTTCAGCCCGAATTCTAGCTGTAACCCAGGTGAACGCCGCGCGAGGCACTTTGGTTGCGATAGTGGGGATGCGGGCCTCATGCCAACCAATGCCAGTGTTGATAATGGTGGTCCCCGCCTGCTCTACCGCTTTGCCCAGCTCGATCACTTCCTCAGTAGTGCTGCCGCCTTCAACCAGATCAAGCATGGAGAGGCGAAAGATGATAATAAAGTCTGAGCCAACAGCTTCCCGAACACGACGCACGATCTCTACGGGGAAGCGAATCCGCTGCTGGTACGGTCCACCCCATTCATCATCACGGTGATTAGTGCGCACAGCAATAAACTCATTAAGCAAATACCCTTCGGAGCTCATGATTTCTACACCGTCATAACCCGCTTGTTTGGCCAGGTTGGCACAGTGTACAAAATCCTGGATTTGCTGCTCGATCGCCTCAATCGTCAGCTCAGTAGGGACAAACGGGCTGATTGGCGCCTTAATAGGCGAGGGTGCAACAGGTTTTGGGTTATAGGCGTATCGCCCGGTATGCAAAATCTGCATGCAGATTTTACCGCCCGCATCGTGTACGGCCTGGGTAACTATTTGATGATTAGCCGCATCTTTTTCCGAGACCATCAGTGCCGCTCCTGCGTGTACGCCGCCTGATGCATTAGGGCCTATGCCGCCGGTAACAATGAGTCCAACCCCTCCTTTGGCTCGTTCCGAGTAAAACGTGGCGAGGCGCTCAAAACCACCGGAAATCTCTTCCAGCCCCAAATGCATCGAACCCATCAAAACCCGGTTTTTTAATGTCGTAAACCCCAAATCCAGCGGTTGAAACAATTTAGGATAGGTGGCGTGTTGGTGATCAGTAGTCATATTTTCACTCTCAATGATTCAGTTGGATCTGTTTTCCTGCTTTATTCAATACCGTCGTCAATTATCGCTCAATGGCGGTTTGATTGCTCTCAAGGGTTCAAACTCTGGTGGTTTTCCAGCCATTTTGGCGGCAAAGGTCTGCATCATATCCGTAGGCTGGAGTGTCAACACCCCCATCTTTCTACAGCGCATAAATAGCTGATAAATAATTAAATAGTGCATAGGTCAGTCCGATAATTCGTCCAAACATGCCTTTTGACCTATTGTGTTCCATCGTCTTCTTCCCCAAGGGGCGACTCAATCCGCCGCAAACTGTTTT